>Ga0268278_1000300_pt1 | contig 37559 bp, 33 predicted proteins | sample saktaG_3_FD_190135 | JGI IMG/M metagenome (GOLD analysis project Ga0268278, IMG submission 190135) | Saline water microbial communities from Sakinaw Lake, British Columbia, Canada - sak_2010_1_5_55m | ecosystem: Environmental > Aquatic > Non-marine Saline and Alkaline > Saline ...
CCGCATGACTGGTTCTTCTCAGTTCCATGCCATATGTATAGCATGTTCAGGCCTGCCTCCGGCAGGAAAACTTTTCATCCCCGTTTACAAAACGGGGTATTCAAGTTTTAATATTTCATAAATAAAAACAAAAGTCCCCTTCTACATCTTGACGTACTAACCCTTGTCCTTTATAATTCGATTAAACTTCATGCATTCGTCAAACTCAACCTTTTTAAAATACATCATACAGAAAGGAAAAACTTATGAACGATGACATAGATAAAGATATGAAAAAGCTGATGGAAGAGCTTGATGATGATATGGGATTCTCAGCAGCGGGTGAAAACATTCAACGTCGCAGAGGACCTTTCGATTCAAAGTCAAAAAGAAAATTTTTGATCCTTGGTGGCGTGGTTGTTCTTGTTTTGATAGTCCTCATCGTTCTATTACCACGAGACAGTGATAAACTCTCCAAAAGTGATCTATTCTCTATCCAGACCAAACTTAACCGCCTTGAAAAAAAGCTGACAGACATTAATGGCATGACGGACAGGATGACCCTTCTCGAAAAGCGAGGGGATGGACTGCGGCAACTTGCTGCAGAAAAGGATAAATCTGTTCAGAATCTGTCCGGGGAACTGGACAAGCTGAACCAAAAAGTTGATGATATGCTGCAAAAAAGAACAGTCCCAGTTGTCCCCAAGACAGATAAACCGCGTGTGAGCCAAAAGCAGACGACACCAACCTCTCCCACCGAAAAACAATACCATCTGATCCGCGCGGGGGAAAATCTCTATCGAATTTCTCTACGATACGGAATCTCATTAGATGAACTGTGTCGTCTTAACAATATAACAGAAAAGCAGGCAATCTTCCCGGGGCAGAAACTCCTGGTTACCCCGGGTAATAATAAGTGAATTATCTCATTGTCAAGCGAACTTTAAAAATAGAGTTGACCTTTCGAAATCCATATCTTAGAGTACTTTTTATTTGCCGCTACTTTGGGACGGTTCGCTGTAATCATTGAATCTGTTTTCGATAAAATTCCCGGGAGATCTTCAAATAAATGCTTAACCATTTGTTAGAGCTTTCAAAAAATTTCATCTCCGAGATGAAAGACCCTTGGATGTGGCTTTTCGTTGCCGCTGCCGGTTTATTTATATTTATAATCCTCTCGTCCAGATTCGTGGCACGTATCGCACCATTTAAGAATCACCAGAAAGTAATATGGGTTATCGATATAGTCTTTATACCTTCTTTTATTCTCTGCATCGAATCAATCCTCACGAAAATTGTTGGCCCTGAAACAATAACTTTTATCAGAAACATAGAATTGGTTACTGCAAGTATCCTGTGGCTTGTCGGCGCGTGGTTGTTAACACGGGGAATTAGGCTCTTTTTGTGGACAACAACCTTCAAAGAAAAAACGGGGGCTGAGAGTCCACTTCTAATCCGAAGCCTCGTAGCTGCTGCAATCTATATTTTTGCTTTTTACGGAATATGGACGTCTGTTTTTGATCGCGAAATGACCGGTCTCCTTGTTTCCACGGGCATCATCGCAGCGGTCCTGGGCCTTGCCCTGCAAAGCGTATTATCAGACCTTTTTTCAGGCCTGGCTATTACCATTGAAAATCCGTTTAGTGTAGGTGATTGGATAGAACTCAAGGACGGCACAACAGGAAAGGTTGTCGATATTACATGGCGATCGACGCGCCTGCTCTCGTGGAATAACAGCATTTATGTAGTGCCGAATAATGTCGCGGCAAGCAGTATAATACACAATTATGATCGCCCGGAAAAACCGTATGCATACTGGACATATATTTCCGTCGATGCCGACATCCCGTTTGATATAGTAACGCAGTTTCTTCTGGAAGCTGCTCTTACCTGCAAGAGCGTCCTCAGATACCCGTCGCCTGCTGTTCGGCTTGGCGATGCTACGACCCAACCTTTTAAATACATGGTTTATGTTTACTTTCAGGATTATTATTCACACTGGGCTGGGAAAAGTGATCTGTTCTCAAGCATTATATCTTATCTGTCCAAAACCGGTATTTCACCTGCCGCCGTAAAATATGAGATTGATACACGGGAAGCTCCCATTGAAGAAATCCGAAAGCTAAGTATCCTGGAACATCTCCGTGAAACTAACATTTTTAAACCTCTATCGGAAGGTGACATAGAAATAATTGCCGGTTCCAGCGAAATCAAGACCTTTCATCCAGGTGAAATGGTTATACAGAAAGATGATACGGATAACTCTCTTTTCATCATTTCGTCCGGTGTAGTTTCGATTTTAGAAAAAGATGGCGGGGGGCAGCACATGGAAATAGCCCGGTTGGGCACGAATGAATGCTTCGGGGAAATGTCACTTCTTACAGGGGAACCACGGTCTGCAATGGTTAAAGCACTTACTTCCGTTGAAGTAATTAATGTACCCAAAGAAGCGTTGGAACCGGTATTGAAGGCAAAACCGGAACTAAGTGACAAACTGGCTCAAATCATGGCTGATCGGCGTGCCAGGACTGAGGCATTTATTGATTCCAGAAGAAGAGGCATCTCTCCAGAAACGACGAAAGCCTACGTAACCAGAATCCGATCGTTTTTTGGATTGAACATCGTTTAAAAATCCCTATTTTTTAGCCATATTGTCTATATCCCTCAGCGGGCTATCATCTCGTAAATGATCTTTTACCAGACTACTTACTATCTCAATTCTTTTATTTGACCATCGCAGATACTTTCCCAAACGTATAATCAATTCATGGCCTAAAATATCATGCTTCGCGTAAACACTTCTGTCTTCCTTTTCAATCCGCACAAAGGGCTTCGCTATATCGTGCAAAAGGGCAGCCCATCGTAAATTGATATCAAGTGGCGCCAGGTTAGTAACCCGAACGGTATGTTTCCATAAATCACAGGCATGATACTTACTATTCTGGTCATAATTCTTCTGCAGAAACAGCTCGGGAATCATATACCGGAACAACCCCGTATCCATGAGATTGTTCAATCCCCGATCCACGTACGGTGATAGAAGCAACCTGTCGAGTTCCATAACCCATCGTTCTTTACTGACCTGCAAAATCTTATAATTTAATTTTGCGGCTGATTTAAAGGTTGTCTCATCGATACTAAATCCGAGTTGAGCAGAAAATCTCGCAGCCCGGAGCATTCTCAGGGGATCTTCCCTGAAACGAGAGGTCGCGTTTCCGACACATTTTATTATCTTTTTCTTGATATCTCCCTGTCCATTAAAGGGATCTATCAGATTTTCTCCCCTTTTTGCCATTGCATTTATTGTAAAATCTCTCCTGCCAAGATCAGCCATGATGTCATTTACGAATTCCACCTCCGGTTTTCTGTTTCCTCTCTGATAGCGTTCGGTCCTGAAAGTCGTAATCTCAACTAAATGGCCGCCAATTTTAACCCCGATTGTCCCAAACCTCTTTCCCGTAAGAAATGGTTTTCTTTTTACATCACGAATCTTTTGTTCTATCGCATCAGGATCATGGGGCGTGATAAAATCGTAATCTTTGGGTTCTATCCCCATCAATTCATCTCTGACAGATCCCCCAACCATGTAAACGGGAGAGATGATCTTTTCTACCTGCTCGTATATCTTATCCATTTGTATATCCCTGTTTCGCATTCAAAGCTATATTTACCACAAACAACAATAAATAGGTAGAATCTAACAACGAACCGTTAACAATAATTGGAATTCAGGCAATAACAGCTTGTTAGGCAGGCTCAAAAATGGCAGTATAAGGTCAATTTACGGGGGATCAAATTCAAAATGATATTCGAAAGAGAAATTTCGGAATGACTAAACTCCTGTGCTTTGCCCATCGCGGCGCATCAGGCCACGAGCCGGAGAACACGTTGTCGGCAGTCGAAAAAGCCATTTCAATGGGAACAGACTGGATTGAAATCGACGTATATGCCGTGGAGGGAGAACTCATAGTTATTCATGATGAGAGACTTGAACGGACTACGAACGGTTATGGTTATGTTGTGGAAAAGTCACTGGAATATTTACGATCCCTTGATGCGGGCAAGGGACAACGGCTTCCCACACTTACCGAAGTATGTGATCTTGTCGATCGTAAGGCCGGTATAAACATTGAGCTGAAAGGTCCCGGCACGACTCACTTAACTGTTTCCTTGATAAATAATTATGTGCGAGAACGCTTCTGGAGTTACGATCAATTTATTGTATCCTCCTTCAACCATCATGAGTTAATAAAAATAAAAAAGGCCCAACCCCGGATTAAGATCGGAGCTCTTGTAGTCGGCGTTCCTATCCACTATGCTGAGTTTGCTCAGGGAATTGGCGCATATTCCGTACATCTCCGCATTGATTCTATTAATAAGGCATTCGTTGAGGATGCCCACAAACGCGGGCTCAAGGTGTTTGTCTTTACCCTCAATCATCCGGAGGATCTGGCACGCATGGAAGAGATGGACGTTGATGGAGTTTTTACCAATTACCCCGAGATCGTTTTATCAAAGTACGAGGGCTGCAATTATGCAAAGCTTTTAAAAAATGAAAACGACTGAACAGATAAAAGCAAATTCTATCAAGGGATATCTTTGCGTCATTGCCGCAGCCATCATGTGGGCTTCATCGGGAACCGCCGGCAAGGCCCTCTTTCAAGCAGGAATTACTCCTTTAGAACTTGTCCAGATTCGAGTAACTTTCTCGTCAGTCTTTCTTGCAATCGCCTTCGGAGTGTTCAGCAGACACTATTTCCAAATCCGACTCCGGGACCTGTTCTACTTCCTCCTCCTCGGAGGAGTAGCCATGGCCGTTGTTCAGTTATCCTACTTTCTCGCAATCAGCAAAATCCAGGTAGCAGCGGCTATCCTCCTTGAGTATCTTGCTCCCATACTTGTCGCTTTCTACTCAATTTGTTTCTGGAAGGAGCGTCTGACCGCATCAAAACTCACAGCCCTGCTCCTGGCAATGACGGGATGTTACCTGGCAGTGGGAGGATATGATCTTCAACTCCTCCATATGAACCGCCTGGGCATCATGTGGGGTCTTATCGCCGCAGTTTCTTTCGCTTCGTATACACTTCTTGGAGAGCGAGGCATGCACCGTTATCGTCCCTGGACGGTAATCTTTTATGCATTTTTATTCGCGGCACTTTCACTGAATATTATTTACGAACCTTTCAATTATCTGCGCGCCGGCTACAGTGCGAACCAGTGGGTATGTCTCCTTTATATCGTTATCATAGGAACGATTCTTCCCTTTGGGCTTTATTTCATCGGAGTCAATCATATTCGATCAACTCGCACAATGATTACTGCCACACTTGAACCCATCTCTGCAGCATTCATGGCCTTCTTCCTCCTTGGAGAAGTACTGGAACCCCTGCAGATCTTAGGCGGTATCCTGGTGGTGGCCGCTATCGTGCTGCTGCAATTGCAAAAGGAGCAAGACGAATTGGCGCCTGAGTTAATCCGCGCTCGAAAGAAAAATTAAATATTTGCCGTAGTCCGATAATGAAGACGCTGATTGCAAAAAGCATATATTCTTACTTTGTCCTTGACACATAACCATCGCTTTTTTATAGTCACCCATCCCTAAAAAACCATTTTCCGTTAAAGGGGGGCTTTATCTATTTTCCTGACCCCTTATGGGCTTCCATAAGAGACCTTTGCAGAATGTTCAATTTTGGTCAAGTTCAAGGAAGGCGCAAATTTTAACCACAGGAATATATTGGATATTTCGAGGATTAAAATTTGAGACTGACGCAGAAATTGGGCAAAAGGGGACGTTATGCAAAGGTCTCAATAATACGAAGCTTGTTCTTATTGATGTCAGGAAAATAAGGTTCCAAATAACAATAAAAAAGGAGTGTGGAAAATGAAGATTACGAAGTATCTGGTAATGATTAGTATCCTGTTGTGTGTGTTTATGCCCTTCAATGCCATGGCAGCGCCGAAACCGGTTGTAATTGGACTTCAGGGACCAATTACGGGACCATGGGCTTATGAAGGTCAAATGGCAAAACAGTCATGCGAGATTGCGGCTCAGTTAATTAACCAGAAAGGAGGCATTCTGGGAGGTCGCATGATAGAAGTAAGAGTGGTTGATGATGCCGGTGAACCAAAAACGGGGGCCCTGGCAGCTCAAAAACTGGTCGGTCAGAAAGACGTCGTTGCTTCCGTTTCCACCTATGGATCATCTGTCTGTGAACCGGCATCCAATATTTATGAAAAATTTAAAAAGGTAAATATCGGCTACGGCGTAACGGCTGTCCGCCTGACACAGAGGGATTTTAAATACTTTTTCCGCACCTGTGGCCGTGACGATTCACAGGGCAAGTTCTTTGCCGACCGTGTTCCACAGAAATTCGGTGCAAAGAGAATTGCCATCACCCACGACAATACAGCCTTTGGTAAAGGTCTTGCAGATGATACCAAAAGGGCCCTTAAACCGATGATCGACGCGGGAAAGGTTCAAATTGTTTATTATGATGCAATTACCCCGGGGGAAAAAGATTTTCGTGTTCCGTTAACAAAGTTACGTGAGACCAAACCGGACGTCTGGTATTTCACCGGCTATTATGCTGAAGCCGCCCTCCTGGTTAGCCAGGCCCGGGATATTGGCATTACCTGTCCATTTGTAGGGGGAAACGCGGCTATCAACGGCGAATTCGTCAAGATCGCCGGCCTGGAAATAGCAAAAGGCTGCTATATGACTAATGAACCTCTGCCGGGTGATCTCCCCTACCCTGAAGCCAAAGAATTCCTGAAGGCTTATAAAGATAAATTTGGCGAGATTCCTTCAAGTCCCTGGCCGATTTACGCTGCTGATGCCCTGAATATCATTGCATATGCCGTTGACAAGACCGGCTCTACGGACTCAAATGTTCTTGCCGGCTATTTAAGAGATAAGGCAAACGGCATTCCGGGAATAACCGGCCCCATCGGATTCACCAAACAGGGTGATCGCGAGGGAGTACCTTTTTATCTGTACGTCGTGGATGATAAGGGAAATATTGTAGTTTCCAAGTAATCATACACAACAGAGATTGCAAGTTGCAAAGAAGGTTTTAAGTTCCCCCTTTTATAAGGGGGAACTTAAAACACCTAAAGGAAAATAGTGGAAGTATTTTTAGAACAATTGATTAACGGTCTGACAATCGGCTCTTTTTACGGCCTCATCGCTCTGGGCTATTCCATGGTCTATGGCATATTGAAGTTGATTAACTTTGCCCACGGGGATTTCTTTACCCTGGGGTCTTATGTCGGATACACGGTACTGGTTTTTGGATCTGCCGTCATAACCGCTCACCTTGGCTTATGGGGCGGCATGATTGCGGCTATGCTGGTAGCCGCAATCTGCCTTGCCTTTGTCGGTGTTATCGTGGAAAGGGCAGCATATCGTCCGATTTATCCTGCAGGCCGCCTTCCTGCGGTTGTTTCCGCTCTCGGGGCATCTATCTTTCTGCAGAATGCTATCATGGTTATCTGGGGGCCACGATACCAGGCATATCCGGCATCGTTAATACCGAATGTTCGCATACAATTGGGGGATATTCATATCACTCTCCTCCAGATCGTGATTCTCGTTATGTCATTTCTACTCATGGGCATACTCTACTGGATCATTCAGAAGACAACGTTCGGTGCAGCTATTAGAGCCTCAGCCCTCGATAAAGACACAGCTTCCCTCATGGGAATAAATTTTAACAAGGTAATATTTTTCATATTTACACTGGGACCGGCCCTAGGCGCCATAACGGGTGTTATGGTCGGCATGTATTATCGTCAAATCAGCTTTACCATGGGCTGGAATTACGGCCTCAAGGCATTTACAGCAACCATATTAGGAGGAATCGGAAATCTGCCTGGCGCGATGTTTGGGGGGTTAATCCTGGGTGTTTTGGAAATGCTCGGCGCCGCTTATATATCAGCAGCATGGAAGGATGTTTTTGTTTTCCTGATCCTGATTCTGGTCTTAATCTTTCGTCCCACCGGTCTCTTTGGCGAAAAGATGGCGGAAAAAGTGTAATCGCATGGAACACACTAAAACCATTGGATATGACCGTTTTTTTGGCCTTAAGCAGAGTACTCTTTTCATCGTATCAGGCGTCTTTTTTATCTATCCCTTTATAGTCAGCAATTATTATATAGATGTTGCCTTTTTCTTCGGTATTTACGCTCTTCTGGGCCTTAGCCTCAACATCGTTCTCGGTGAAGTAGGCCTGTTCGACCTGGGACACGCCGGTTTTTATGCCATCGGAGCCTACACAACGGCTATCCTCAATACAAAGTTTGGTATTCCAATTCTTGTATTACTTCCGGTGAGCGCCCTCGCAGCCGGGTTTTTCGCCTATATAGTCTGTTCCCCCATTATCCACCTGAGAGGCGATTATCTGTGTATTGTAACGATTGGTATCGGAGAAATCGTAAGAATCGCACTTATTAACAATCCCTTTGATCTCACGGGAGGCCCCAACGGGGTATTCGGTATTGACTTCCCCTCTCTTGGCAGTCTTTTTGTGATTGATTCTTCGATTAAATATTACTTTTTAATCTGGATTGTGGTGGCACTTAGTATTTTCGGACTTATACGATTGCAGAAATCGCGCATAGGCCGTGCATGGAACTGTATACGAGAAGATGAAGTAGCCGCCGGCGCCAACGGAATTGACGTAAGGTATTACAAACTTCTGGCTTTTGTTCTTGGAGCCGCCCTGGCCGGGGTGGCGGGTAATCTTTATGCCAGCAAACTTATGTGCGTGTCACCGGAGAGCTTTACCTTCTGGGAATCGTGTCTCATGTTCTGTATCGTCCTTATAGGAGGGATGGGTTCAATTCCAGGAGTAATCATCGGTGCAGCCTTCATCAGCCTTTTTCCTGAAATCTTCAGACCCTTCGCCATGTATCGAATGCTCGTCTTCGGAACAGTCATGATCCTCATGATGATGTTCCGACCGGGAGGAGTCTGGCCACGGAAAAGAGGAGGGCTTGAATTCAAATCTATTTTAGCCAGGACCGGTAGAAAAGATGGCTGAAGAAAACCGTCGCAATAATAACAAAATAGTCCTGCAAACCCAAAAGCTCACCAAGATCTTTGGCGGTTTAACGGCGGTGAATAACTTTGACTCACAGGTACATGAGGGAGAAATCTGCAGTCTCATTGGCCCCAACGGGGCAGGAAAGACCACGGTATTTAATGTTGTGACCGGCATTTATAAACCCGAGGAAGGCCACGTTGTTTTCAATGGTGAAGACATTACGGGACGGAAACCTCATCAAATCGTATCTTGCGGAATTGCCCGTACTTTTCAAAATATCCGTCTTTTTTCTAATATGACCTGTCTGGAAAACATTATGGCGGGTCAGCACTGCCGTGGTTCTGCCGGAGTATGGGGAGCAATCTTCAGGACTTCCCACCAGCAAAAAGAAGAGCAGCATGTTCGGAAAGAAGCTGAATCGCGAATTCTCCAGGTGGGTTTATGGGAATCTCGGGATGAACTGGCTAAGAATATTGCATACGGAAGTCAGCGAATGCTTGAAATCGCCCGTGCTCTGGCAACTAATCCCCGTTTACTTGTACTGGATGAGCCGAGCAGTGGATTGAATTCACGAGAGACGGAAGACCTTATGGAATTCCTGAAGGGTTTAATTAAGGAAGAAGATGTGACTATTTTACTGATAGAACATGACATGAACGTCGTCATGGGTATTTCCGACTGGGTTATTGTCATGGACGAAGGAAGAAAGATTGCCGAAGGTCGTCCGGAAGAGATCTATAACAACCCCCGGGTCATCGAAGCTTACCTGGGAAGCGATGACGAGGAATCTGAATATGGCACCACTGCTTATCGTTGAGGATCTGCATATCTTTTACGGTGCAATTGAAGCTCTCAGGGGTGTTTCCCTTTACCTTGATGAAGGAGAGATTGCTTGCGTTCTGGGAGCCAATGGAGCGGGAAAATCAACGCTTATACAGGCAATTTCCGGGCTTCTTCCTATTAATAAGGGAAAGATATTATTTAAAAATGACGTGCTGAATGATATTCCCGCGTTCGAAATTGTTCGGAGGGGCATTTCGCAATCACCGGAAGGACGAAAGGTTTTTTCCACGCTCACCGTTGAAGAAAATCTGAACCTGGGTGCATATACCCGGCGAAAAAATACCAGGGAAGTGGCTGAAGCGAAGGAACGTGTCTTTTTCCTTTTCCCCCTTCTCAAGGAGCGGAGGCGCCAATTAGCGGGCACACTATCGGGCGGAGAACAGCAGATGCTGGCTATTGGGCGCTCCTTGATGAGTTCACCCCGTTTATTGCTCCTTGATGAACCCTCTTTAGGATTGGCGCCCATCCTGGTCAAACAGATCTTTGATATTATTCGGGAGATTAATCACCAGGGCACATCCATACTGCTTGTAGAACAGAACGCCCATAAAGCGCTTGGCATCGCTCAAAAAGGATATGTTCTCGAAAACGGCCGTATTTCCATTAGTGGCTCCGTAGAGGAACTAAAATCGGATAAGAAAATTCAAGAGGCATATCTCGGTGGAAAGGCATTTAAGGGTAATTAGATATTCTTTATATTGAGACCTTTGCAAAACACTTCCTTTCGCCCAATTTCTGCGTCTGCCCTGTGGAATGCGAAGCCTATTCCTCTGGGGTCAGACTCAAATTTTAATCCTCGAAATACTCGATTACCATAGCCACAAATGGTGTGAGGATGGTGGCAGAACCAAATCCTGTAATGGTCGATACCATGGCTGCGGCAAATGCTATAATCAGTACAAATACTAAATCCATAAAAAATCTTCCTTTTACATTTCAAACAACTCTCCAAAAAGCTCTTTGACTTTATTTCTTGCCTCTGAAAGGGCGACCTTCCCCGAAGGTGTAATGCCGTAAAGCCTCCTGATTTTGCCTTTCACCAGTTCCTCTATTGAATAGATTTACCAAGTTTATCCTTGACATATCGAACTGAAGTGGTTACCATGGTATCCAAGTAACCACTTAGGAGACAGGAGACTCTATGGGTATAATAACAGCAAAGCAATTGAAACAAAAAACGGGAGAAGTCATCAGGAAGGTCAGGTCGGGTGAACGATTAACCATCACTTATCGGGGAAAGCCTGTGGCTGTCATTGTTCCACCAATAAAGGAAGAGATAAAAGCTTTAGAAGGATTAAGGTCTTTCAATGATGCGTGGCGGGATATTGAGGAGACACTTCAAAAGGCAGAACCTGAATTTGGGGGATGGCGGGAGGCAAACGCTTGGATCCGAGACAGAAATTAGTTTTGATTGATACAAATGTCTTTGTGATTGACCTCCGATACAAAAGGGATGTCTATTACAAACTCAACCGGGCATTTCTTGATTGCATAGCTAAAAAGCAAACGGGGTTTACCACCATTGTCAATCTGTTAGAACTTTGCGGAATTCTCTCATTTAATCTGAACGAAAAACAGCTAACCGAATTATGGTTCTACTTTCAAGATAGATACCGGGTCAGCGTTTTGCCTGTCCCCAGCCTTGAAACCAGCTTTCCAGCCATGGGAATTAATGAGATTTTTGATCTAATTAAAAACAGGATTTCTCTCGGGGATGCTTTAATGATGTCGGTTGCAAAGAAACATTTACCTTTCATCTCAACAATGGTTACCTGGGATAAGCCCCATTTCGAGAATATCTTCCCGGGTACTGTCATAACCCCTGAAGGGTTTTTGCAATAATTGCCCCCCAGGTTGCCCATAGGCTGCCGAGGAGGCTGTATGCTCGGCGCCGAATAACGAATGCCTTGGGTAAAAGCCTGAATAGTAAGATCGAAAAAGTGAAACGGCTGGCCAGGGGGTTCCGGAATCGAGAGTATTACAAAATGGTACAATTCCGGGTTTATTTTCCCTTGATCGAATTTTTTCCGGTAAACCGTACCCTGAAAGACAACGCCAAGCCACGGCCGCGAAGCAGGGCTTATGTGTTTCTACAAAAGTCAAATCGCCATTCAATGCCACCGGCTATAATCCGCCTTGGTGCGCATTGAATTATTCACTCACCGCCGCCCAGTACCGTGTAAAGCCTTACGTGGCTGGCAAGCTTCGCCAGATGGAGGGAGATCAACCCCTGCTGTGCCCCATAGAGCGAACGTTGCGCGTCGAGGACGCTCAGGTAACTGTCGATCCCCTTTTCATAGCGCATATTTGAGAGGCGATATGTTTCTGCAACGGCATCCACCAGGGATTGTTGCGCCGATACCTGCTGATCCACCGTGCCCCGCAGGGCAAGGGCATCTGCCACTTCCCTGAAGGCCCCCTGGATTGCCCGCTCATACTGGGTCAGGACTATTTTCTGTTCCGCTTTGCTGACCCGCAGCGCCGCCCAGGCGCGGGCGTCAAAGATCGGCATCGTGACCTGGGGTATAAAGTTCCAGGTAGCCGATCCCGCGCTGAACAAACCGGACAGTTCGGCACTTGCCGTTCCCACTGAGGTGGTCAGAGAGATGCGGGGGAAAAGGGCCGCCCGGGCCGCACCCATAAAGGCATAGGCCCCCCGGAGCCGATGTTCCGCCTGTAAAATGTCAGGCCGGTTGAGAAGCACATCGGAGGACAGCCCCGGAGAAATATCTGTGGGAGGGGTAACGCTGCCGAGGTTTACCGGCAGGAGCTCTTCGGGCACGGGAGATCCGGCCAAAAGGTTCAGGGCATTCTGGTCCTGCGCCGTCAGTTGTGTGTAGCGGGCGACATACCCCCGGGCCGCTTCCACCTGCGTCTGCGCTCGACGCAGATCCAGCTCGGTCACGAATCCGACGTCGTAGAGCCGCTGAATTAAAGCATAGGTGGTCTGTTGGGCCTCAAAGGTGGAGGTCACTAGATCGAGGCCCTCCCGATCCGCGGCAAGGGCGAGGTAAGCGTTGGCAACGGCGGACACCAGCATGATCTGCGCGCCGCGGTGGGCCTGCTCCGTGGCGAGATATTCCTGCAGTGCCTGATCTTTCAGGCTGCGGATGCGGCCGAAGAAGTCAATTTCCCAGGAAGTGATACCCAGATTGACACCGTATCGTTCAGAGGTCATGGCCCTCCCGGAAGACGAAAGATCAGCGGGCACCCGTTCTTTGCTCCCGCTGCCCGTCGCGTTAATCGTCGGCAACAGTGCGGCCCGCTGGATGCCGTAAAGGGCCCGCACTTTTTCGACATGCAGGGCGGCAAGGCGCAGATCGCGGTTGTTGTTCAATGCCGTCTCGATGACCTTTTGAAGGCGCTCATCGGTGAAAAACTCCCGCCACTTCAACTCCGGGCCTTTCGGGACATCGGTCGCGGCCCGGGTATCTTTGTAGGCCGCGCCGGTGGGCCAAGCGGAAGGGACGGGAGCGGCAGGTCTCGTGTATTCCGGGGCGAGCGTGCATCCCCCGAGAAGAGCGAGCATTACACCAAAAAGAAGGAATATGTTTCTACTCATAATCATTGATCCTCTGTCGTTTGTAAATCCGCTTTTCTCGCTGCTTTACGCTTCAACTTCCTGCCGAAGATCTTTTCAATGATCACAAAGAAGAGCGGCGAGAATATGATCACCAGGATCGTGGCGGTCACCATTCCTCCCAGTACGCCGGTGCCGATGGCATTCATGGTACCAGCTCCAGCGCCGGTACTTATCGCCAGCGGCAGGACGCCGAAACCGAAGGCCAGAGAGGTCATGATGATCGGGCGGAAGCGGAGTTTCGCACCCTCCAGTGTGGCGTCGATAAGCCCCATGCCTTCTTCCATGCCACCCTTGGCGAACTGGACGATGAGGATGGCATTTTTGGTGGTCAGACCCAGGGTGGTGAGCAGGCCGATCTGGAAATAGACGTCATTGGAAAACCCCCGCATGCTTGTGGCAATGACCCCGCCGATGACCCCGAGTGGAAGCACCAGCAGGACTGAAATGGGAATGGTCCAGCTCTCGTAGAGTGCTGCCAGGCACAGGAAGATCACGAAAACCGAGAAGATGTATAAAAGGGGCGCCTGGGAGCTGGACATCTTCTCCTGGTAGGAGAGGCCGGTCCAGTCGAAGCCGGTACCTTTGGGCAGTTTCTTCATAACCTCTTCCATGGTCTGCATGGCCTCTCCCGAGCTTCTACCCGGAACCGGTTCACCCCAGATGTTTATGGAGGGAAACCCGTTGAAGCGCTCAAGCCTCTGAGAACCGTACGTCCAGCGGCCCGAGGCAAAAGATGAATAGGGCACCATCGTGCCGTATTTATTGCGGACATAGAGTTTCTCCAGGTCTTTTGGCAGCATGCGGTAGGGGATGTCCGCCTGGGCGTACACATGCTTGACATCGCCGCCCTTGACAAAGTCGTTGACATAGGCGCTGCCGAAGGCACCCGCGATTGTCCTGTGGATGGAGGTAATGGGAACCCCGAGGGCTCCGGCCTTTTCCCAGTCCACGTCGATGCGGTATTCGGGGACGTCCTCCATGCCGTTGGGCCGGACAGAGGTCACTCTTGGGTCCCTGGCTGTAATGCCCAGGAGTTGATTGCGGGCATTCATCAGGGCCGCATGTCCGATACCGCCCCTATCCAGCAGCATGAAGTCGAACCCCTTGGCAGTGCCAAGCTCGACGACTGCAGGCGGCGGAAACACGAATACCATGGCGTTGCGGATACTCGAAAGGGCTTTTGTGGCCCTTTCCGCAATGACCTTGGCCTTCAGGTCAGGCCGGTCGCGGAGTTCCCAGTCCTTGAGTTTGATGAAGACCAAGCCGTTATTCTGCGCCCTTCCAGAAAAGCTGACACCGGAAATGACCATGCAGGATTCCACCGCTTCCTTTTCGTGCTCATTAAAATAGCGCTCGATTTTCTTCGAAACCTCCAGGGTCTGCTCCAAGGTGGAACCCTTGGGCATGATCACCTGTGAGAGCAATACCCCCTGGTCTTCATTCGGAAGGTAGGAAGTAGGCATACGGAGGTACAGAAATCCCAATGCCGTTACGATGAGAATGAAAATGATCAGGTAACGAAGTTTTTTTGATAGGGAGTGACCCACCAGTCTAACATACAGGCTTCTCAAACGAAAAAAGACGCTGTTAAACCGTCTGAAAAAGGGACGCAGGAAAAAGATGGCATTCTCCGCCTCCCGCCCCTCTTCCACCGGCTTGAGGAGCGAGGCGCACAGAACCGGTGTCAGGATCAGAGCTACGATCACCGACAAGAGCATTGCGGAGATGATGGTCACGGAGAACTGACGGTAGATAACCCCCGTGGAGCCGGGGAAGAAAGCCATGGGGCCGAAGACCGCCGAGAGCACAAGCCCGATGCCGATAAGGGCACTCGTGATCTGCTCCATGGACTTGGCCGTGGCTTCCTTGGGCGGAAGGCCCTCCTCGGCCATGATCCGCTCCACGTTTTCCACCACCACGATGGCGTCGTCCACCAGAAGACCGATGGCCAGCACCATGGCAAACATGGTCAGCATATTGATGGAGTATCCGAAGAATCCCAGCGTGGCAAATGTCCCCAGAATGACCACGGGCACCGCGATGGTGGGGATCAGGGTGGCCCTCATGTTGCCCAGGAAGAGCCACATGACCAGGAAAACGAGCAGGATCGCCTCGAAGAGGGTTTTCACCACTTCCTTGATGGCGACCTTGATGAAGGGGGTGGTGTCATAAGGATACACGACTTTCATCCCTGTGGGGAAAAACCTGCTCAGTTCCTCCAGCTTCGCCTTGAGGCCATCGGCCGTTTTCAGGGCATTGGCTCCGGCTGCCTGGCGGATGCGCAGGCCGCCCGCAGGTTTGCCGTTGTAAGCGACATCGATATCGTAGGTCTCGGTCCCCAATTCTGCCCTACCGATATCACGCACACGTACGACAGAACCGTCGGGATTGATACGGATGGGGATGGCGGCGAACTCGTCAGGGGTACTGAGCATGTTCTGGACCACGATGGATGCATTCAGACGCTGGCCCTTCACGGCGGGAGCACCGCCGAACTGCCCGGCGGAAACCTCCACGTTATAGGCCCTCAGCGCCATTATGACGTCTTCCATGGTCAATTGGAAATCGATGAGCTTGTCGGGATTGATCCAGATGCGCATGGAATACCCGCTGCCGAAAATTCCCACCTCACCCACGCCGGGCACCCGCGCGAGGATCTTCTCCAAGTTGGTTTTTGCATAGTCCTGCAGGTCGGCTCTGTCCATGCTGCCATCTTCCGAGATGAGGCCTATGATCAACAGATAGTTCCGGGTGGATTTCCTGACGTTGATTCCCCGGTTTGTGACCACAGAGGGTAGGCTCGACATGGCGAGCTGGAGTTTGTTCTGCACCTGAGACCATGCGATATCCGGATCGGTTCCCGGGGCAAAGGTCAGCTCGATGCGGGAAGCACCCGCCGAATCGCTGGTAGCGGAAAGGTACAGCAGATTGTCAAAGCCGGTCATCTTCGCCTCAATGACCTGGGTAACGCTGTTTTCCACAGTTTCGGCCGAAGCGCCGGGATAGTAGGACTCAACGGCGATGGTCGGCGGGGCAATGGGAGGATACTGCGATATAGGCAGATTGTATATCGCCAGTCCCCCGGCCGCCATAATGATAATGGCGATGACCCACGCGAAGACCGGACGCTCCAGAAAGAATTTCGATAGCATGGCTTTCCTCCGTCAGTTCGCCGGTGCGGTCGGTTGGTTTGTACGTTTCCCGGCAGCGTTCGATGCGCCGGTCTTGCCTTGTGATACCGCCTTCACCGTTGCGCCGGGCCGCACCTTCAGCGCGCCCTCAACTATGATTTTATCACTCGAGTTGAGGCCCGAGGTCACCAACCATTTATTGCCGATGGCCCGGTCGATTTTGATCTGCCGCTGTTCGACCTTGCTTTGGGAGTCCACGACCAGCGCGAGCGGGTTCCCCTTGGGATCCCGTGAAACTGCCTGCTGGGGGATAAGGATGGCGTGCTTATTGACACCTTCTTTCACTACTGCCCGAACAAACATTCCGGGCAATAGAATATTTTCGGGATTAGGAAAGACAATCCGCAGAGCAACGGTCCCGGTCGATGGCTCCACGGTTACGTCGCGGAACTGCAATGTCCCCTTCCATGAATACGTTGTACCGTCGGCCAGAATGAGTCCGACCTTCTTCTGACTTGCTCCGTTTTGATCAATCTGCCCGCTTTTCAAAAGGTTCTTCAGACGCAACAGATATGTGGTGGATTGGGGAACGTCCACGTACATGGGATCCAGTTGTTGAATGGTTGCCAGGGGCACGGGCTGATACGCCGTTACGATAGCACCTTCTGTCACCTGGGATCTGCCGATACGGCCGGAAATGGGGGCTGTAATCCTGGTAAATCCCAAGTTTATACGGGCCGACTTTACCATCGCCTTCCAATACTCAATGTCGGCTTCGGTCTGTTTTAAGGCGGCGGTCGCATCATCGTAGTCCTGCCGGCTGACCGCTTTATCGGCCAGCAATTCCCGCAAGCGCTCGGCCTTCAGACTGATCGCCGACAGATTGGCCTCGGATCTGCTGAGCGCGGCCTTCGCATTGTCAAGGGACGCCTGAAAGGGAGCGGGATCGATCTGATAGAGCGCTTGGCCGGCTTTGACATCGGAGCCTTCCGTAAACAGGCGTTTCAGGATGAGGCCGCTAACCTGGGGACGGATCACCGCTACACGAAAGGCAGACGTGCGGCCCGGCAATTCAGTGGTCAGTACGACCTTGTGCGGTCGTACCGTGACCACGGCTACTTCTGGAACATGTGGTGGTGGGGATTGTTGCTGGCGGTCGCAACCTGCCAACAAAAGACCGCCCATCAGAGCCACCAGAACCAGATTCCATTTAATTGATTTGTAAACAGTTCTATTAAGCAGCATCAAATTCTCCTTACTCCCTCCTCCTTAATCCTTCCATTAATATGTTTGTAATCTGCTTTGCGTCTTTTTCAACATCACCGGAAATCTCGTCATGAATACGCTGCATCACCATTCCCATATGGGCTTCGATAAACATAGCGGCGACCTTCATCGAATCCAAGGGGACGAACATGCCCTGCCTGACCCCATCATCCAGGACATCGGCCACTCGGTGCACAAAGAGCTGATACCTTCTGTCGGTATAATGGCTTTTCTCGGAATGCATCCTCTCCCGATCGAAAAAGAGGACACGGATCAGATCCCTGTGCTTGTCGAAGAACCGCAAATGACAGAGAGCAAATTCCGCCAGCTTTTTGTCAGGGGGATAATCGTCATCCAGCAGGACAGACAATTCTCTGATCAGGGGATCAAAACTCGCATCAAGAGCCGCGTCCAAGATCTCTTCCTTGTTTGTAAAATAGACATACAGCGTTCCCTTCGCAACGCCGGCTTCAGCTGCTACCCGGTCCATCGTCAGACCTTGAATGCCGTTGCGAATCAGCAAACTGATAACAGCATCAAGGATATCCTGCCGCGTCAGGGTCTCCAATGCCTTTTTCCTCTCATGCTTTTTGTCGCCATCCATAACAGAAAACCGTTCGGTCATTTTTTGAACCAATTGGTCACATATAAGCTTTGTGATTGGTTGTCAAGTAAAAATTACCAGAAAAGAGTGGTGTGAATAATCGGTTTGTACTCGATGGAAGAAGTCTTTTGGGTCACCATCGACATCTATTTCGTTCGGACACGGCAGGATATCAGCATGATCAAGATATTGTTAAAAAGGGGGAGATGATCGATTTGATCGGATAGAGTTGATGAATTTTCAGGGGATTTTGCCGGCAGCAAGTTATCCTCTGGTGATTTGGGTGAGAATGCCGCGTGATAATAGATTTTGGTTCCCGATTTCTTGCCTTCTTCCCCGAATTATGTTAGAAAATTTATTCAATTTTAGAAAATACGATTATAGTAAACTGGTTTTTATGCTTGATAATCACAACAGGGCAATTAATTATCTGAGAGTTTCGGTTACGGACAGATGCAACCTCCGCTGTATATATTGTATGCCGAAAGAGGGATTATCTCTGATAGGTCACAAAGATATCCTGAGCTATGAGGAGATATTAAGGATCGTTAATGTCGCTGTAAAAACGGGTATTGTAAAGGTTCGATTGACAGGAGGAGAACCCCTCGTAAGGCGGAGCCTTGTCGATTTTATTTACTCCCTGAAAAAAATAGATGGCCTGAAAGATATCACTCTTACAACAAATGGAATTCTTTTAGAGCGCTTTTCTGAGAAACTCTTTCAGGCAGGCATAAGGCGGATCAACGTCAGCCTCGATTCCCTGAATGCCCAAAAATACAGGAATATCACCAGAGGGGGAGATTTAAGCAAGGTTATCCGCGGTATCAAAAAAGCGGACAGCATCGGATTTTCTCCCATAAAGATCAATGTTGTCACGATGAAAGGGTTCAACGATGATGAAATCCTGGATTTCGCGAAGCTGACAATGAAAAAACCGTACCAGATACGATTTATCGAATATATGCCAATAGGCGACGCTGCTTCGGGAAACGGATTTGACTATCTATCCAACGACGTGGTCATGGAAAGAATCCACAGTTTTGTTCCCATTGAGCCCGTAAATGGACATATAGGAAAAACAGACGGTCCCGCACGTATATATAAAATGAGGGGTGCGGTAGGAGAAATCGGCCTTATCAGTGCTATGAGCCATGAATTCTGTGAGTCCTGTAACAGGCTTCGTCTCACCGCCGACGGCCACCTCAGGGCATGTCTTTTATCAGATGACGAGCTGGATCTCAAAACCCCCCTGAGAGAGGGGTGCAGTGATTCTGAACTGGAAGACTTAATAAAGGAAGCTATCCGCAACAAACCCGGAAGGGCCAATATTGATTGTTATGAAACTCAAAGAAAAAAATGTGTAAGAAATATGTCTTCAATCGGTGGATAGTAAGGCGATGCCATGGTCTTTGATGAAAATACAGCAAGATCTTACGATGACTGGTTCAAATCACCCATCGGGCGCTATGTCGATACGAGGGGGAAAAAGCTCATCCTTGACCTCCTGGCCCCGAGGGAAGGTGAAAGACTGCTCGATGTGGGGTGCAAAACAGGAAACCACCTTCTGTTTTTCAGAAGGGCGGGATGCGATGTTACCGGTATCGATTCTTCTCTATCTATGCTTGAGGCAGCTCGGAAGAAACTGGGTAACAGGGCTGATTTCCATTCAGGAAGCCCCGAAGATCTTCCATTCTCTGATAATGAATTTGACGTTGTTACACTGATCAACTGCCTTGAGTTTGTCGACAACCCCCAAAAGGCAATAGAGGAAGCGATCAGGGTGTCGAGGGAAAGGGTTTTTATAGGATTCCTGAACAAATATTCTTTCATTGCGGCACAGGCGATGGGAATCTTTCGCTCATCCTTGCACAACTTCAGTATCTGGGAGATAAACAATATGGTTAAGAGTGTCCTATCAGGCACTTCGGTCCAGTGGGGAAGCGTCATCTTTCTTCCCTTGAGCTGGTATCCCTTCGCTGCCGGCATCGAGGAATGTATCCCTGTCATTAAAAATCCCTTCGGCTCCTTTGTCGGACTGACATTTCCCGTTGTTTATACACAGAGAACCATCCAGGACCCGATTCAAAATTCCTTAAAGGTTGGTGCGGCGGGAGGACATCTGCCCGGAGCTGCAAGGGAGATGAAAAAATGATAAAGGAAGCAATGCTATATGAAAAACTGGAGGATGATGATGTAAGATGTCAGTTATGCGCCCACAGGTGTAAAATTTCTCCTTCGAGGCGCGGGATCTGTGGTGTAAGAGAAAACAGAGAAGGCACTCTCTATACACTGGTTTACGGAATGGTTATTGCGGAAAATGTGGACCCCATCGAGAAAAAACCCCTGTTTCACGTCCATCCGGGATCAAGATCCTTTTCTATCGCCACAGTCGGCTGTAATTTTCACTGCACTTTCTGTCAAAACCATGACATCTCCCAGATGCCCCGTAAATCGGGAAAGATAATGGGTCGTAAGGTTTCACCTGAAGAAGTTGTCCGGCAGGCCGTCAACTCAAAGTCAAAGACCATAGCCTACACGTATACCGAACCGACAATCTTCTATGAGTTTGCCTACGATATCGGAAAAATCGCCCATGAAAAGGGGATAAAAAATGTCTTCGTCACCAACGGTTTCATGACGGAAGAGGCCCTAAAAGAAATTTCACCCTGTCTCGACGCGGCAAACGTCGATCTCAAGGCCTTCAGTGATGATTTTTACAAGAAATATTGCGGCGCACGGCTTCAACCCGTTCTTGACAGCTTGAAAAAGATGAAGGAACTCGGTATCTGGGTTGAGGTTACCACTCTTATCATCCCTACCCTCAATGACAGCGATGAAGAACTAAGAAATATTGCTCAATTTATCCATTCCCTGGGAGCTGAGACACCCTGGCACATCAGCCGCTTTCATCCCCAGTATGAAATGACAGGACTGCCCCCGACATCACTGGCAGCCTTGCACAAAGCGGCAAGAATCGGTGAAGAAGCGGGCCTCAAATATGTATATACGGGCAATGTTCCGGGAGATGAAAAGGAAAATACCTACTGTTCCAATTGTGGAAATCTCCTGATAGACAGATATGGATTTCATATTAACAAATATAATGTAGATAATGGAAAGTGCCCGAAATGCGGGACAGTATTGGATGGAATACTGTGACTAATGAAAAGTGAAAAGTCTTCGTTATGCAAGGCTTTAGCCTTGCATAACGCACAAGGCAAAGCTAAAGCATTGCCCTACATTGGACTGTACATGTAAAACTTTGCCATCATAAAACCCTCTGCGCCAATATAAGCGAGACACTTCCCAACCCTCCCCCGTCAAGGGGGAGGGAGTTTTTCAGGAGAGGGTTAGGGCCTGCCCCGTACTTGATACGGGAAGGAACAGGGACAGCCTGGTGCACTGTTGCGCAGGGAAGGACTTTATTAGTCCATTCTCTTACATGAAGACGGACGTTGGCAGCCCTGTCACTCCAGACCGTTCAATGGTAAATTTGGGTTTACGTAATGTTACAGGAATGTCGCAAGCTACAGGAGATCCTGCCACATTTCTTTGTAGATGCCACTGCAAAAGATCATGTCATCGACCTTCTCAAAATACAAAACCTTAGGAAGTTCCTCTTTGGTTTCCGGGCTGAACCACTTGTAATCCACAAAGCCACTCCCTTTAGCGTTGGCAACTTCGACGATTTCCCGGACAAAACTTCTGCCGTCAGAATCCTTAACCTCGCTGAAGTCCGCCCCGATATATTTTTCGTTTTCCCCGTGTGCAAGCATGGTTCCTGTAAGGTTTAGTACAAAAACATACATCTCACCTTTAACAAAGGCTCCTTTGAGATTTGTTATCTCTGCCAAAGCAACTATCTTACCGGCTTTTTTGTAAAAATCTATTGCTTTCTGTACCCACTCTTTCGCATCTTGACCTGATTTTCCGAACATATCTTCTTCCTCCATAATTTTAGTATTTATCTTATGTTTAGCAAAATGTATGCCACGTGTCCGAAACACCCCCAAAAATCGAAATAATATTATGGTCAGTAATATCAGTTAGTTGGAATTTTTATGGAAAGAAAAAGCCATAAAGAAATCTTTATTGTCAGCTTAAAAAGCATAGGAAACCTCGTTAAAGGGCGAATATCGCACATGCAGGTAAAGAAATTGTGCGGATAGTGGTATTACAAGCCACAGAGGGGTGTGCGGATGCCAAACGTGTTGGTCTATATTCGCACACTTATATTTTGAGTACCGGCATTTCAGTTGAATATTCTTCATGCTTATCAATCTTTTTGAGTTCACGTAAGATTTTATTATCATTTGCCTCCTTAGATCCTGACGCTTGGCCGATGACGATTCATTTCTGTCGCCGCATCTTGAGCTCAGCACAGATCCAGGACACCCTGCTACCTCCACGCCAAAAAACGAATAGCCCGGCGAGGATCAAACCAACGCCCGCTAACATGTTCCCACGGTCTGCCCAGCTAATTCCCAGGGTAAACATGGTGGCCGCCACAGCCAGACCTAACACAGCCAGGACACCATGAAAAATAAGCTGTCTGGTCGTCGGAGGTTTCTGAAGAGAGGCGGCCTGTTGACCGTCTGCGATCTTCACGCGCGCTCCGTCTCGTGATCGGGAAGATCTTTCTTTTGTCATCTTTCCTCTCCTTTTTTTCTAATGGATGAAACATGATCTCTGAATCTGATCAATCTGAACAGTATTTGAGATGTATACTGAAAACAATAAGGCAGGGCCTGTAAACAAGCCCTGCCTTAAAAGATTGCCATTGAATGACAACGGATAAGTTATTCGCAACTTATCTCAAAAATTTGTTTATCAGTTAACCATCCCGACACCACTAATGTTCATGAACATAGAAGGGCCATTTATGGAAGAACCACTCATTCCACAGAAGAGGAACGATCCACCAGAAGTTCCATACCAGAGATTCTCCATGGGGGAATCTGTGGGAAAGTTCTGTCATATGATGATTTCCGAGTCCCCAGTGACCGAAATTTCCATAATAGTAGATCCAGTAGAGTACAGCGGTAAGGACCAGAACCCCTATAGTGCGGATCCAGAATCCTGCCCAGCTGTCCACGTCTTTCACGCCACAGAGATCATCAAAATAGTGATGCCATGCAAGGAAGGGGATCAGTGTCATACCCGCGATCTCGGCAGAGTGTAAGTACAAGAACCTCGCTACCTCTCCCGCACCCTTTGTCTCATGCAGATGATGAATAGTTTCCGGGGGTAGCCACATAGGGGCGATCTTTACACATATAATCATTAGAATGTACGCTGCGACAAAGCTCAGCGCCATGTAGACAAAACCTTTGGCAGGCTGGGGAAGGTTAATCAGACCAAATGGTTTCATGCGCCACACATTCGGGAACATGAAGAGGATGATAATCGCCCATTCCCACCAGCCAAAGACCCAGTGAACATGACCCGTTCCTGCAATACCCGTCCACCAAGGCGCATTGAGCGCGGGGCCCTTAAAGAGCATCCCGAAAAACGGGACGATGAGTATTACATAGCCGAACAGCTCGAACATGGACTGCGTTCCGATCTCTGCAAAACCTGCAGCCGGCTGCTCAAGATTACTCGGCCGGATGGGCCATTTCCCGAAGAAGATGGTGCCGACGGGATAGAGATAAAACCCCATCAGAACAAAACCGACAATGGCAACCTGGGCGAAGAAACCCTTTGAACCCGCGGCTACAAGACCGTAATAACTCATAAAATTGAACCCTATTCCCAGGATCCTATAAAAAATAACATCTATCACAAACCAAGTAAGAACCAGATTCACAAGGGTCATTGTAACACCCTTCGCAGGCTGACTCATGGTCTGGAAAGGCCAGTCTCCTAAAAACATGTGCTGCCACAGGCCAACCAGAATCATAATTGCAAGGAACATGACAAAGGGATAAGGAAACCATCCAACAGGTCCCCTTGGATCACTGAAAATATACCATGTCAACCATGCAATAAGAAAAAATGCTATGTTAGAGATAATCCCCGTCATGGGTTGCCCCCAGCGAGGTTTTAATGCTCCAGCCATAATTTCCTCCTTTTTTGACTTTTGAAAAAAATTGCAAAAAAATTTGTTAAATCTACCTAAGCCCCTTACATCATTACGATGTAACTATATCTAACCCTTTTCACACCTCCCTTCCCTTTATGTATTTCTACCAGATTATAACCACCCGGTCATAAGTGATGATTATAATTTTATAGCCCCCTTAGCCTCTTAATGAACCATTGCGACTAAACCTACAATTTCCTAACAGATTATTCTTTTATTTGTCAAGAAAAAATAAAATATTTTCTTTCAGTTTAATCAGGGTTGACCTACTTTCCGGACTGCACATCATCGTCCCAGTCGTAACCCCAGAGCGCGCTGTTATAAGGAGACTTCCAGGTTCTTCTCTCTCTGTATGAAGGATATCTCCTGGTTTCACCTTCTTTTGGAAGCATGGACACGGGGAATTTCGGGGGCAAAAGGCCATTTTTATGGGCTTCTTTCTCCAGCCACTCACGATCGCCGGGATGGGCGATAGAAATCAGTGCCGACGTCCTTTCGTAACCGTTGAGTCCCCTCAGGTTGACGATACCGTACTCGGTACAGACATAATGTGAAAGCTGACCCGGAACATCCACTGACGAACCTTCGGGCATGAAGGGTACGATTCTCGAGGTTCCATGTTTGCTCCTCGATGCCATGGCAGCAACACCCCTTCCACCCCTCGACTGGGCACAGAAGGCAACAAAATTGAAATACCCGCCGGTGCTCGAAATTGGGCGTTTTTCATAGAAACCGGAGCACTGCTGACCCAGAAGGTCAACGGTGACACAGTTGTCGATGGCTATCATATTGTCGATTCTGGTCAGATTATGGAGGTTATTCGTATAATCGATGTCATAGACGGCCAGGTTCTGGTTGCGGTGAATGGTTTCATAATACCACTTCGTATCCACAGGGAAGGCAAATCCCCAGACACTCTTACCCCTGTCTATGCTCTTGTATCTGTTGGTCACCTGACCCGATTCGATCAGCCTGAGGAGACCGTAATTCAGCATCTCCGTGTGGATACCGAGATCCTTGAGGCCCGCATCAGCCATAGCATTGACACACGCGGACGGGAGAGAACCTATACCAAGCTGAATGACATCCCTGTCATCCATGATCCCAAGGATGTGACCGGCGATTTTCTCCTCTTCCGGTCTGGGCCGTATGGCCTTTTCGTTTATCTGGGGCCACTCATGCCTCTCACAGTCCACTTCGATCCAGTAATCCACATCATCAATGTGAATAGTATTGAAACGTCCCCCCTCTGCCCATGGGTAATCTTCACGGACTTCAACGACAAGATTTTTAGCCGTCTGACGGAATATACTGCAGTTATTTGTGCCATAGGACCAGTTAAAGAATCCGTGCTTATCCGGCGGTGTCGCCGCATTGAACCACCAGTCAATTCCGGGTTTACTCTTTTCAGTGCGGGCAAAGCGGTACTGATGCCACCACATACCCATGGCCCATCCCCACTGGGCCCAGCTCGTTGCATTATTTCTGTCTCTCGCCCTTCGACTCCATGGAAAAAAGAAGGACTCGTGGAAAACATGATACTCCTGCTTTGGGTCAATCTCCTGAAAGTAAGGATGGGGATAAAACATGGCGTAATTCCAGATTTCGATGTCCCTGAGCTGGCCGGGACCGGGACCCAACCTTGACGAGAGTTCCATCATGCATTCCGTCGAATCCCCCCCGACACTGCCGGGATTGATCCAGTCTCCGGATTTAACCATGTCAAGGATCTGTTTGGGTGTCTTTTTTTTATCCCGTATCTTCTGCTGGACAGGTGTCGTCATCCTTTATCCCCCTCCTTTTTACAAAAGTATCAATAGTACACATCATAAAAAAGGGCAAGGTAAAAAAACCTTGCCCTTTTTGCTTTAACTATCTTTCACAGTCCTTTTAATCAGTCACTCTGGCAATGGGAGCGGGTGCAACTTCTATCTGCGCGTACCCATATTTATGATCCTTCAGCTCATCGGCAGTGGGGAAACGGCGATCCGGCGCGCTTGTAAACATCCAGTGATCCGCCATTATACCCATCTCGCGAGCTCCCTTTTCCAAGGCTTCCCTATCGTCAGGATGGGCGATGCTGATGATCTTACGCGCCTTCTCGGCATCGGTGCAGCCCCCAATATTGACTATGCCGTATTCCGTGCATACCCATGTTACAAGCCAGTCGGGAACGCTAATGACGCTACCCGCAGGCAATTTGGGGAAAAACCGGGACCTGCCCGCTCCATCTCTCGACGTCGCAGCGATGATGGCCCTTCCGCCCCTGGCCATGGAGGCGCCAAGGGTAAACTGGAACTGACCGCCGGTACTCGAAATGACACGGCCGCCGACGTTGCCGGCAGCATCCTGCCCCCTGAGATCCATGGCGGCAAAATTGTTGACGGTTACCATGTTATCAATCTGGGAGAGCGTCGCGATATTGTTCGTATAACCGATATCGAAACCGGCAAAGTAGGGATTCCTGTGCATCCACTCATAGTACCTCGGCGTATCAACGGGCATAATATAGGCCCAGCCGCATCTGCCCCGATCGATGTTTTTCCGAGAGTTATCCACGACTCCCGCTTCCGTAAGTGTAAAGGCATACTCGCCGATCATCTCACTGTGTATGCCCAGGTGTCTCAGGTCGGACTTCTCCAGTGCTAAAACCACCGCCGTGGGGAGGGCGCCGATACCCACCTGGATACAATCGCCGTCACGCATAATGGACAGACAGTGATCCGCTATGGCCATCTGTGTTTCATTCGGCTTTATGTCCTTTTCCGGTATGTACATCCACTGGTATTTCTCATTATCACAATCGACTTCCACAAAGTAGTCAACCTGATCCATGGGAAGATTCATACTTCTCCCCCCTTCACACCAGGCGTAGTCCTCACGGATCTCGCAGACAAATTTCTTACAGGTCTTGGCGGCTATCATGAAATTGTTCACTCCGTAACTGGCATTAACGTAACCGCCCTCGGGCACTGCTATTGCCTGAACACTCCAGTCCATTGGACGCGAGGCTTTTTCCTTCCGATACCAACGGGCATAATCAGCATCCATTCCTAATGCCCATCCCCAGTGCTTCCAGTCGAAACCCTTGTATCCCTTTTTCAACTGAGCGCGAAGCGTCGGCAACAGGAATTCTTCATGGAGCACATGATATTTTCCCTCAAGATCGGCATCAACGAAGAAATTATTCCCGAGCATTATGGCCTGGTTCCAGATCTCGATGTTGTTCAGATCACCGGAGCCGCCACCGAACCGCGCAGCCATAGCCTCCATAGTCGGAAGCGAGTCCGCGCCGGGACCGCCACGATTGATCCAATCGCCCGGTTTTACCATGTCCGCCCACTGTTTCGCAGTGATTGTCTTATCCCTGAGTTTCTGCTGAGTAGGTGTTGTCATCGTGATTTTCAATTTTTCTTCTATTTTCTTTTGCGCCATTCTCTATTACCCTCCTTATCTAATAATCTAATACAGTTCTAAATCCAATAATTAGTTGTAACTCGAATGTTACTGTTCACAATTCAACCAGGCTCTTTCGAATTACGATTCACAAAAACTATATTATTTTCCCCCTCCTTTCTTATTTTTAAAATACCATCGTGATTCTAATGAAATCCGGAGACCTTTGCATAACGTCCCCTTTTGCCCAATTTCTGCGTCAGTCTCAAATTTTAATCCTCGAAATATCTAATATATTCCTGTGGTTAAAATTTTTGCCTTCCTTGAACTTGAACAAAATTGAACATTCTCCAAGGGTCTCATTCGGTATTGTAAGTATCGGTTGTAATTTTTATTCTTTCTGTCAACTAATGTCAAGGAAAAATTAGCTTTACCATGTAAGTCAGTTACAGTTACTTCCACTGCGGCAAAGCCGCAACCAAAGAGGTGTTGACCTCTTGCATGTAGGGCAAGGCTTTAGCCTTGCATTGGGCTTTACGCAGGGCTGAAGCCCTGCCCTACGTTTTCAGGCACAACATATTGTATCTTCAATTTCAAAAAACACATTTTGTTGTGTTTTCTCTTTACAAACACCTTTTCTTTTATTATAAACTAAAAATATTAAGAGAGAATAACATTGCAGGAGTTCTGTTTATTTCCTTTTGGTAATCTTGCTGGAGGATTTTCCTGGATGAAACTGAAGAGATTGGAAATACTCGGTTTTAAATCTTTTAAAGATAAGACTCTTTTTAATTTTTCCGACGGTATCAGTGCTATCGTCGGCCCCAATGGATGCGGAAAGAGCAATGTCGTTGACGCGATCCGATGGGTTATGGGTGAACAGAGGGTAAAGACTCTCCGCGGGAAGAAGATGGAAGATGTCATCTTCAACGGAAGTGATGATGCCGCCCCTGTCGGTCTGGCCGAGGTGTCTATAATCCTTGAAAAGGATGGTCGAACATTCCCCGGCCAATACGCCGACTGTTCCGAGGTCATGATCTCAAGAAAGATCTTCCGTGAAGGCGAGAGTGAATATCAGATAAACAAGGTGCCCTGCCGCCTGCTGGACGTACGGGAATTCTTTATGGATTCGGGTGTCGGCGCCAGGACATATTCAATAGTCGAGCAGGAAAGTATTTCAAAGCTGATCGAAGCCAAACCCGAAGATATAAGAGAATTCATTGAAGAGGCAGCGGGTATAAAAAAATACAAGAGCAGAAGAGAATCCGCGACGCGAAAGATGGAATCGACAAGGCAGAACATTGCCCGTCTGAAAGACATCACGAGTGAAGTAAAGACGCAGATGAATTCCATGTCACGGCAGGCAAAAAGGGCTGAAAGATACAAGGCACTGAGGAAAAACATAAAGGAAACCGAGCTTACTCTGTCTCTGCAGGCCTATCTTGATCTGACATCACGGATAGAAATACTTAAAAATTCACGTGAGTCATTGAATGAAAAATCCATACAGGTCAAGACAAATCTGCAGTCACTGGAGGCCTTGATAGAAGATGTAAGGTCGGAACTTTTAGAGAATGAGGGGACAATCGCGAACCTGCAGGAGAGATTTTACAATGTAAAGAACGAAATTAATATGAAAGAACAGAAAATAGAATTCTTTAAAGGAAAGATCGAGGACATAAAGGCGCGCAAGGAAAGGAATCTGTCAGAAATTGAAACGTCCCGCAAGCGGAAGGAGTCAATGGAAGAGGAGCTAAGTACTCTCAGGGTTCTGATAGCAGAAGCGGACAGGAAAACAGAAGATGTGAAAAATTCGATTTCCGTAAGTCAGGAAGGGGTAGATCACCTGAAGGATGCGGAAGCGAGACTGGCCGGCGAACTGGAGCAGGGAAAGGCCGAAAATTTCCATATCGTAACTGAACATGCCAGGCTCAGGAATATGCTGGCCACGCTCACCAGGGGAATAGAAGATCTGAAAAAGAAAACCGGGAGGGAAACGAAAGACCTGGATGAAAACTCCGAAAAACTCAAATCGGTAAAAAATACCCTTGCCGCTTTAAAATCCGGTTTAAAATCAGACGTGGAAAAGATTGAGGTACTCAGAGAAAAGGAAAACATTACGCAAGGGAAGATTGAAGAGTCCAGAAACAATCTGGAAGCTATCGATGAAAACATCGCGCAACTCAAGGAAGAAACCGGAATAAAGACATCACGGCTGGCCTCCTTGAAGGAGTTTCAAGAGGGGTATGAGTGGTGTAATGAAGGTACTAAATCCATATTGAAGGCAAAGAGCGACGGTGGCCTCCCCGTCGATGGAATTTATGGATTAGTGGCCGATCATATCGATGTTCCGAAAGAATATGAGGCTGCCGTAGAGGCGGTCCTCGGCGAAAAGCTCCAGTACGTTGTCGTAAAAAGTCAGGAAGACGGCATCGAGGCCATCGATTATCTGAAGAGGCATTCATCAGGGAGGGGGCATTTCGTCCCTTTGAGGGTAAGAAATCACTTCACAAATTCCAGTTCTTCAGATCATATCGAAGGAATTGTCAAACTGGATACCTTTGTTCGAGCGAAGGAAGATTTCAAGTGTATCGTAGATTTTCTCCTGGGGGATGTCTTATTAATCCCTGATCTCCATACGGGCGTGAATCTCTGGCGACAAAACGGTTTCATCGGAACATTTGTCACTCCTGAAGGAGATGTAATAAGCCCTCACGGAATTCTAACCGGCGGTAGCGGCATAAACGGCGGCAGCAGTCTGCTTCGCAATAAAAGAGAAATATCGGAACTGGAGCGTGAGATCGACCAACTCGCCACCCCCCTGGAAAATGAAATTGAGATGAAAAATGAAACAAGCACCCTCATTTCCCAACTGAGCAATGAACTCGATGAACTACGATCAGACATTCATGAAGCGGAACTGAATGCCAACAGCAGGAAAAAGGATGTCGAACGGTCAGAGGGGGAAATTAAATGGATCGAACAGAGGATCAACGTCCTTACATTCAATAAAGAAGGTCTGGAATCCGAAGAAAAGGAAGCAACGGAAAAAACAAATCATATCGAAAAAGAAATAGTACTCTATGAAAGCAAAGAAAGAGAAGCAAATGAATCGATTTCCGCACTGCAGGAAAAATGGAATAAGGTAAAAACCGACCTGGAGGAAAGAGAAAAGAACCTGACGGAAGAAAAGATTCTTCTGACCTCACTCGAAGAAAAAATAAATTCAAACGTTGGAGCACAGACAAGGCTTAATAACGCAATATCTGATATTACGGATGAAATCGAATCGAATATTCATGATGCAGAAAACTCTGATACAGAGGTTGCCCAGATCAGGGATAACATTAACGAGGAAGAGGAAAACCTTCAAACACTCTATAAAGACCATGAGACCATCGAATGTCAGCTTGCAAAGAAGAGAGAGCTGCACGGCGAAAAAGAAAAAGTGCTGAAGGGAAAAGAGGCTGAAATCAGGGAAACAAAGGGAAACCTTGAAAATCTGACAAAGGATCTGAACAAACTGGAAATGGAAATCCAGGAGTTGACCCTGCATATCGATACTTTAAAAAAGGGCGCTTATGAAAAATTTCATGCCGATCTGGACATGTTATTGCCGAATTTCAATAAACTCGATGAAATTGCCGCAGAAGAGTTAAGAACGAAACTTGAGCAGGACAGAAAAAGAATAGACGATTTTGGTGAAGTAAATCTCCTCGCCCTTTCTGAATACGAAGAGCTGAAAGAAAGATATGACTTTTTAACAACCCAGATCGAGGATTTAAATGCTTCGCTGGATACATTACAAAAGACCATTACCCGGATGAACAGGGTTTCAAAAAAGAGGTTTTCGGAAACATTTGTAGAGATAAACCGCTGTTTTGGGCAGGTTTTTCCAAGGCTGTTCCCCGGCGGCAAAGGAGAACTAAGGCTGACGGATGAATCGAATATGCTGGAAACCGGTGTCGATATTGATATCCAAATCCCGGGCAAGAAGCGCCAGAACATATCCCTCTTATCGGGCGGTGAAAAGGCCCTTTCTGCCGTAGCTCTGATCTTTTCTATCCTTATATATAAACCATCTCCATTTCTTATCCTTGATGAAGTGGATGCGGCACTTGACGATTCAAACGTAGAGCTGTTCAAGAAACTGCTAAGAGAAATTTCAGAAAATTCCCAGATCATCTTTGTAACCCACAATAAGAGGTCCATGGGGATTGCCGATAACCTCTACGGTATTACCATGGAAAAACACGGAATAACCTCCTCTATAGCTGTCAGTCTGAACTAATGCGGCAAAGCCGCAAAGGCTGAGCAATGAGCAATGAGGACTAAAGGCTAAAGGTTTTTCCTTGATCCTTGATCCTTGATCCTTGATCCTTTGTCCTTGCACCTTGTACCTTTTCACTGCTGACAGTATTAATCCCGCCTTTACATCTCCCGGCAAAAAATGTAATAAGATTCAAAAATAATCATGGAATGCTTAAAATGGAAAATAATAATAAAAATGGAGAAGGCTTCTTCAACAAACTGAAAGAAGGATTATCCAAGACAAGACAAGGGTTCGTCAAAAACGTCGATGAAATGATCTTCGGCGAGAAGATTGTCACGAGAGATCTCTTCGAAGATCTGGAAGAGATCCTTATCATGGCCGATCTGGGCCCGGCTTTCACCTATGATCTTATCGAGGAAATGAAAGACCGGGCAAAGAGAAAGGAACTCGAAAGCCCGGAGGCACTCAAGCAGATCTTGAAGGAAAACATGATCAACATCCTCAGGGAAAGTGAAATGCCTCTGCATATTCCCCATAATGGACTCTATACGATCCTGGTATTAGGGGTCAACGGAACGGGAAAAACAACGACTATAGGAAAAATGGCTCACCATTTGAAAAAGGCCGGAAATTCCATTATGCTTGTCGCGGCAGATACCTTCAGGGCGGCTGCCATAGAGCAGCTTGAGATATGGAGTCAGAGAGCAGATGTTCCCCTGATAAAACAGAAGATGGGTGCGGATCCTTCCGCAGTCGTTTACGATGCTATCCATGCAGCAAGGTCAAGAAAAACAGACGCAATTATTATCGATACTGCGGGGAGGCTCCACACAAAAGTTAATCTCATGGAAGAGCTGAAAAAGACGAAACGTATTATGGGCAGAGAACTGGAGGGCGCCCCTCACGAGACACTGCTTGTCCTCGATGCTACTACCGGCCAGAATGCCATCTCACAGGCAAAGCTGTTCCATGAGGAAATCGGCATTACGGGAATAGTTCTTACCAAGCTGGACGGAACGGCAAAAGGAGGAATCGTCATCAGAATTGCAAAAGAAATGAACATCCCAATCAGATACATAGGTATCGGCGAGGGTGTAGATGACCTGCGGGTATTCAAAAGTGAAGAATTCGTGAATGCCTTGTTTGAATGACTACCTGCAATAAAATACGAAACACGTAAATCGGAAAACGGAAAGCGGATAACGAATTTCGATTTACGATTTCCGATTTAACAAAATGGGAAAGATATTCGCCATAGGTGACATTCACGGCTGTCTCGATAAACTTGACATGATGATGAAACGCATCAAAGTTGATTGGGAAGACGATACATTAGTGTTTATCGGAGACTATATAGACAGAGGACCTGATCCCAAAGGGGTGGTCGATTATGTCCTCGATCTTAAAAAAAAATATATAAATGTTATCTGTCTCCTGGGAAATCACGAACAGATTTTTCTCAATTTTTATTTCTATCGTATGGATGGTGATCTTTTCTACTTTAATGGCGGTGAAACCACAGCCGCTTCCTACGGTCTTGTTGAAACGGAAGAAGGAAAAAAGATAAACGTTCCAGATGACCATTTAGAATTTTTCAAGTCTCTTTTACCGTATTACGAAACGGAAGATTATATTTTTGTTCACGCCGGCCTGAGGCCGGGCATTCTCCTGGAAAAACAAAACATTGATGACCTGACGTGGATCAGGTATGAATTTATGAGATCTTATCACGATTTTGGCAAAATTGTTGTCTTTGGACATACACCACTCCCTGAACCGCTAATTCAAACTAACAAAATAGGAATCGATACGGGAGCTGTTTATGGCGGCTATCTTACATGTGTTGTACTTCCGGAAACAAGGATAATTCAGGTGTGAAAAAATGAAAATTCTTGAATGCGTTCCCAACTTCAGCGAAGGGAAGGATAAAGACACGATTAACAATATTGTAGAAGCGTTGCGTCGAGTAAGTGGTGTTAAAATTCTGGACTTCAGCATGGACCAGGATCACAACAGGAGCGTGATAACGTTCATCGGTATGCCTGAAGATGTAGAAAGGGGAACCTCGGCCGCCTGTGACAAGGCTTTAGAACTTATCGATATGAGAAAACACACCGGCGTTCACCCTCGAAACGGGGCTGTGGATGTTGTACCATTTATACCCATAAAGGGTATGGATATGAATGAGGCTGTAGAAGTCGCGCACCGATTCGGCCGGGCTTTTGCGGAAAAAAATAACGTACCTGTATATTTTTACGGCGAGGCCGCTCTGAATCCATCCAGAAAAAAATTACCTTTTATCAGAAAAGGCGGATATGAGGCATTGAAAGACAGGATAAGCGATCCGTTGTGGCTCCCCGATGCAGGACCGGCCGTCTTTGATCCTCGAAGCGGGGCAACGGCTGTCGGGGCGAGAAATCCTCTCATAGCCTTTAATATCAACCTTGATACAGACAACATAGATGTAGCCGGAAAAATCGCCAAATCGATACGACAATCGAGCGGCGGCCTCAAACATGTACAGGCCATGGGTGTTCTGTTGAAAAGCAGAAATATTGCCCAGGTTTCTATGAACCTTACCAATCATAAAGAAACTTCCATCCGAAAAGTCTTCGACACGGTAAAAGAAAAGGCCGAAGAATATGGAGTTAATATTCTTGAGTCTGAATTGATCGGCCTTCTTCCCCGGGATGCCCTTAACGGTGTAACCGCCGATTACCTTCGGTTATGCGATTTTTCTGAAGAAAGAATCATAGAAACACACTGTTTATAATAACAACTAAACGGTGAGAGCAATTGATATTGACACTCATTTTAAATAATGTTAGGAATTCTCCCTTTAAACAAATATGTGCCCCCGTAGCTCAGTAGGATAGAGCACCGGATTCCTAATCCGGGCGTCGCGTGTTCGAATCACGCCGGGGGTACCATAAATATCAACTACTTAGCTGTTTTTATTTGAGTTGCCTTTTTCGTTGGTGCCTATATAGGTGCCTATCGGCGGATTTACAAGGCCCCTTAATTCTTCTTCCGAAACCGTATTATACCGCTTAAAAACAGACATGGTTTTGTGTCCGGAGGCCGCCATGATCTTAAAGTAATCGTGTCCCTGCAGACGCCAATTATTGATTGCTGTATGTCGGAGGTCATGAAAGGTAAAATCCTCTATCCCTGCCCTTTTGCAGGCGGCAATAAATGATTTTCTTATATTACTTATTGGTTTTCCTGATAACGTGAAGACCCATCCGGAGATATCTCTTGGCATAGGCTTTAGCATGTCGATAATTTTCGGATGGAGCGGTATAGTTCGGCCTTCGTCTGTCTTGGTATCTTCCGGCAGTAGTCGGATAAAACCGCTTTTCATGTCTATTCTGTCCCACCGGAGGCGAAGTATCTCACCCCTTCGCATGGCCGTATAATACGCCATTGCAACAATCCGTGCAGTATGCGGTAGGCAATTAGTGATTAAACGTCCGAATTCTTCATGACTCAACACCCTTTCCCTGGCATTATGCTCGGCTAAGGATTTCAATCCCTTAAACGGCACAGTTTCAATTTTGCCGTCCTGTTCCGCTAAATTCAGCATGTGACGGAGACAGGCGATCTCGCGGTTTACTGTGGCAGGGCGGGTTAATTGCCGGTTTTGGGAACGTTCATTTAGGCGTTTCAACCTGTATGCTTCTACTTGGTTGATTGTGATTCCTGAAATGTGTTTTCCGGAGAAAAAAGAGGACAGGGTTTTCATTGACAGGATATCCCTGTCATATGATTTCTTGTTTTTTATTTGCGGTAAATCAAGATACCATTTTTTTAGTTCGTCAAAGAGCGGGTCCTTAATTTTCTTTACAACCCTCCCCTCCGCCCTCCGTGACAACACCTCACGAAGTCTATATTCAGCAGCGGCCTTGTTGGTACCTATCCTTTCTCTTCTTTTTCTTCCATCCAAGTAATACTCAATCCAATATACCTTGCCACTTGCTTTTTCGAACCTAAAGCCGCAGGTGCAGACCTTCCGGTGGATACTGTATCTTTTTTTACATCGAGGACATTCTTGGAGTAAGGCCACCTGGCTAATTCCTTCCCATAATCCACTTCAACACTTCATCAGTGCTAATTTTTTTCTCACGTAACTCTTTTACGAGTCTCAATTCCAACACATTCAATATGTCCATTCCTTGATTTCTTTGTTCTTTTAATTGCTCCAATTCTCTTTGTGTTGGATCGATGTAAAAAGCAAATTTACATTGCGAGAAAAGCGGTTCAATATCTACTCTTTCAACCGTCCATGACCTTATTTTCTCATATAAATCATTATTGATCTTTTGCACTCCGAAAGACAGCAATTTTTTTTCACTTTTAAATTTGAAATATTGGAGAATAGATGACAAATGATTGTATAATTTGCCGTCGGCAATGACAATATTTAACCTCGATTTCCGCCTTAATAAAAAAATATTATTATCCTGATCCCTGATCGCAACGGCATATACTGGGTTTTTGAATGGTATCCTTTGTTTAATTTTTGTGATCAAATCAACATCACATACCAAAGATATGATTTCCAGCTTTTTGTTTACCTGGAAAAGTAGATAAGTTGGCATAAATAGCTTGTCCAAAAAATTTTCAGAAAAATATAATTTAATTAGGTTATTAGATTTATAAGGGTTTTTTGCCGAATCCTTGATATATTCACGGTTAATCTTTAATTCTTCCGCAATGTGAGATAGGGTTTTAACGGATAAGCTTGCCAGTCCGGCTTCGTAACGTTGCAGGGATTGTTGTCGAATCCCTGCTATTTCAGCGATATCCTTTTGTTTTTTTCCCTGTGCTTCTCGGGTAATCTTGATAATTTCGTTTAATTTCATAGAATTAAAACTATCATGTTAAAAAGGTATAATCAACATATATTTTTTTGTTGCATGTATGTATTTTTCCTGTTATACATACATTCATAGTGGATTACATAATAATATACATACAGGAGGCATAAAGATGGAACAGATAGACATGATGACGATACCAGAGAGCGCAGAGACACTGAGGGTGTCGGAGGTAACAATACGGAAGTGGGTACGCGAACGGCGACTACCTCACCTGAAATTGGGTTCGAGAGTATTCGTGAAGCAGGAGGATATTGTTGATTTTATTAAGAAGAATTATCATCCGGCCAGGAAAGAGAGGGGGAACAATGTATGATGTATACAGAAGAAAGCACCCCGGCAGACTTTGGCAAGCACGACCAGGGCGCAAAAGACGGACAGGAAAAACCTGCCATGTCGAATGAATACACTCATTCCGGTGAAGAAGTCAATCCAAATTCTGGTTTTTCCGCTCCCATACCTCGGTATCTCGTGG
>Ga0268278_1000302_pt1 | contig 37514 bp, 23 predicted proteins | sample saktaG_3_FD_190135 | JGI IMG/M metagenome (GOLD analysis project Ga0268278, IMG submission 190135) | Saline water microbial communities from Sakinaw Lake, British Columbia, Canada - sak_2010_1_5_55m | ecosystem: Environmental > Aquatic > Non-marine Saline and Alkaline > Saline ...
TATCACAATCACTATTAGAAAAATTTAATTATAATAAAGCAGAATATGAGGATGCTGATTATCCCGAATTTTATGATATACTTTCTCAGAATATGGTTGATGCATTGCCGGCATTACTTGGAATTTCGTTATATATTGGCGGGAATCATGCTGTGGTTTGTGACGGATATAATACTGATGATTTTTACCATCTTAACTATGGTTGGGTCGATAATCCTGATCCATTGCCTGAATCATGGTATACCCTACCAGATGGATACCCTTTTGCGGGTTCTGCAATAGGGGCAATACTGAATATTGAAGATTATTATGGAACAGTAGAGGGTATTGTAACTATTAGTGGGCATGAACCAGGATCTGGAAACGAAATTTATATAAGAGCAGAATCTTTTATTGAACCTGTAATTGTTCAAACTATGGAAGATGGTTATTTTATCATTCAACTAGAACCAGGTGTTTATAATCTAACAGCATCATGTTATGGGTATAATCAAGAAACTATTCAGGTGGAGGTAGTCGAAAATGAAATACAGGCAGTTAATTTTGATCTTACAACTCATAATCCCGAGACAATTATTGTTGATATAAATGGTGGAGGAAATTATACATCTATTCAAGAGGGTATCAATAATGCAGTTGATAGTGATATAGTTTTAGTAAATCCGGGCATTTATGAAGAAAATATAAATTTTAATGGAAAACTTATTACCGTTGCAAGCAGGTATCTCATCACAGGAGAAGAGAATTATATTAACGAAACAATAATTGATGGTAATTTTATTGGTAGTGTAGTTACATTTGAAAATCAAGAAGATGAGAGAGCAATTCTTTGTGGTTTAACTATTATAAATGGAATTGCTGATAATGGTGGTGGTATTTATTGTGATTATGTGTGTCCACGATTAGAAGATCTAATAATCACACAAAATGTTGCTGAGTTTTGTGGGGGTGGGATATACGTTAATGATTATTCGGATATTGAGATTTCAAATGTAAGGATTAGCAATAACAAGGCATATTCATCAGGTGGTGGTATATTTTGCGACACAAATTCATATTTATATCTAATAGGGGTGGATATATTTTACAATAATGTATTAAGCGGTTCAGGTGGTGGTATTGCTATTGATTTTACTTCATCGGTTGAGTTTACTTCTGAGGATACTGAAAAATGCAATATATATCTTAATCATGCAACACAATATGGTAACGATTTGTATTATTCTGGTTCTGCTGTGATACAAATAATTGTTGATACTTTCACTGTTCCAAATCCTGATAATTATTTTGCATATCCAGTAGATAATTATATTTTTGATATTTCAAATTATGAAGTTGAACAAGTGGATGTGGATTTATATGTTAATCCAAATGGATCTAACAGTAATTGTGGAACAAACCCCGATGAACCATTGAAAACGATAGCTTATGCTCTTGCGAAAATTATTTCACAAGAAATATCCCCCCTTACAATATATTTATCTGAAGGTGTGTTTTCGTACTCTCAATCTTCCGAAGTCTATCCCATTAATTGCAGAGGTAATGTTAATTTTGTAGGTGACAGTCCGCGGAATACTATCCTTGATGCCGAAGATGAGAGTAGCATTATATATTGCTATTATGATAATGATTTTTCTATAGAAAATATGACCATTAAAAATGGTTTTAGCATTGAAGGTGCTGGCATTTACTGTAACAGCTCAAGTCCAAACTTAACAAATCTTTTTATTTCTGAAAATAATGCTAATTACGGTGCTGGTTTTTGCTGTAGTAATTCAAGCATAAATTTAATTAATATAACTATAAATGGAAATACTGCTATGTACAATGGCGGATCTGTTTATTGTGCACCCTCAGACCCACCTTCTTGTAATTTAAATATTATTAACAGCATTCTCTGGAACAATATACCACAAGAAATATATGCGTCAGCAAATGAAATTACAGCAACCTATTCTGACATTCAGGATGGAACAGGACAGCCTTGGTTTGGAGAAGGATGTATCGATGTGGATCCCCTCCTTGTGCAAGAAGGAAACCACCTCTACCACCTCCTTGAAGGTAGCCCCTGTATCGATACCGGTGATCCTGATTCTGACCTCGATCCGGATGGCACAAGGGCGGATATGGGATGTTACCCAACAGTGTATGATGTGAAAAAGATAAAGGAAAAGTTGAACTGGGTATCTTTCCCAAAACTGGACAGGGACGGTAACGACCCCGTTTATGCTCCCGATGTGCTGCAAAATATCGAACCGTTCCCGACATCTGGATGGATAGAATTAGATGGAAGAGGAAATGTTTATTTAGAATATATTGATGAAGGTTGGATTCCACATGGATTATCTGAGATTCAAAGCACATCAGGTTATAAATTGGTAACAAGCAATGAAGATAATAGTTACCTACCTCTCTCTGGAACAAGACTCGCACCTGATACGCAAATATATTTGTATGCAGACCAGGAGAACTGGATCGGCTATTTCCTACCCTATAGCCAGTCACCCGAAGATGCCTTTGCACAGGGATGGGATAATTTTACCTACATAAAAGCAGACAGTTGGGGAATGATAAGGTCTAGTGATGAAGAGTGGAAAGGAAGCAGGGATGACCTCACTGTCGATTACGGTAAATTATATATCGTAGGTGTCGAAAGGGATATGCCGTTCTTTACATGGAATGACGGTGGTGATGCGCGAGAAGCATATACCAAAACAGAAACATCTGTGTTTTCATACGAAGAAGAATCAGATTATATGATGATCTTCGTCGATAGTACAGGAAGCGTTGCGGGTGTCGATGAAATAGGAGTATTCCTTGACGATGAATGTGTCGGTGCGAGTGTGGTTGAGGAATATCCTGTCTTTATTCCAGCTTATGTCAATGATGATTCCACCCAGACAAAAGGTAATGGTGAGCTTACTTTTCAGACAGCAACCTATGGCAAATCAACTAGAGAACAAGTCCCATTTTATGTGTATGATAACCTTATGGAGGATTTTGTTGAGAAGTCTGTAAGACTAAATACAGATAATTATGCGTTTGTGAGACTTGGTAAAGGTACAGGAATATCCTATCCCGATGAATTTATCGTGTATCAAAATTACCCTAATCCAATGCGGAATAAGACGACTATATCATTTATACTCCCTAAGGATAATAAGAAAGCAGATATTAAGATTTACAACATCAAAGGACAACTGGTGAAAAACTTAGAGTTTCGTGCTTCTGATATAGGATTTAATGCTGTGTGGGATTGTACAGATAATTATAATAAACAAGTATCGAGCGGTATTTATTTCTACAAAGTAACATCCGGTAACTATTCTGACTTGAAAAAGATGTTATTGATACGATAATAATTTGAGATAATGTGCATCATGAAATTGAGTTAACGAGACAGTCATGCGGGTAGGTGAAGAATGTATTCTCGAAAGAATCGAAGCATCTACCCGCATTGGATATTATTAATAGGATAAAAGGTTGTATGAATATAAAATATGTATGTGCATTTTTCGTGAGTATGTTGTTTTCTATTAACATTGTTTATGCAAATACTATCATTATTGATATCAACGGCACAGGTAATTATGACTCCATCCAAGAAGGGATCGATAACTCAGTAAACGGAGATACGGTATTAGTCTATCCAGGGACCTATTATGCAAACATAAATTATAATGGGAGAAATATAACTGTTGCAAGTTTATACATTTCTACACAAGCAGATTCATTTATTCGTCAAACAATAATCGACGGTAACCAGAAAGGAACAGTCGTTTCAATAGTTTCAGGTGAAGATGAAACAGCCCTATTATGCGGTTTTACAATTCAAAATGGTATTGGATTTATGGATTTAGGATTCCAACGGGGTGGTGGTATAGTAATCAAGGATTCAAATCCAACAATAAAGAAGTGTATTGTAAAAAATAACAAGGCACAGTATGGGGGCGGTTTGTATTTTTGTAATTCAACTAATGCTACTTTATCTGGTATTACAGTAACTGATAACCATGCAACTAGATTTGGCGGTGGTATCAATTTAAGCGGTAGTTCAAGTGTTAATTTTGATACTGATATTCTCTCAAATGTTTACTTGAATTACTCACCAATAGGTTCAGATTTTTCAAAGTCTTCATCATGCCCCTTTGCTGAAATAGTTGTTGATACCTTTACTGTCTTAAGTCCTGATAGTTATTTTATTAGACCGATTGAAGATGTAACAACAACAATATTACATGCAAAGATTAACCCAGTTAGCCAAGATTTATATGTGAGCCCTGATGGTGATAATATTAATAGCGGAATAACACCTACTGAACCACTTCAAACGATCGCTTTTGCACTCACGAAAATAGCATCTGATTCCCTGCAACCAAACACGATCCATATTGCAGATGGTGTGTATTCACCAAGTATAAATGATGAAATGTTTCCTTTAAATATACGAAGCTATGTATCTCTTGTTGGTGAAAGCATGGAAAATACGATTTTAGATGGAGAATATGTAACTAACTTTCTGAGAGCAGAAGACTTTGAGGAACAATATATACTGAAAAATTTTACTCTGATAAACGGGAATGGTAATAATGATGTGGTGGGTAATGGCTTGGGAGGATTTTCAATTAGGGGGAATAATTATGTATTTTTACATAATATAACAGTACACAGTTGTAGTGGATATAATCGTAGCGGAATAGAAATTGATTATACAGATAACCTATTAATGAGAAATGTTTATCTGCATTCTAATAGGGGTGGAAGGGCATTAGCATTATTTAATGATGGAGAAACCTATAAGCATTTTACCGTTGAAAATTGCATTATAAAAGAAAATCTACCTGATGATGATCCTGAGGTTGGTTATGGAGGAGGTATTACCTTAGGTGGACGAATGACAATACCGGACATTTTCACTGGTGTTTTTACAAATATAGAGATTACGAGTAATGTGAACAATAATACAGATTGGTATCCATCATCGGTTGCACTTGCGGTTATAAACAATGCGCAGGTGGATGTAATAAATTGTACAATAGGGGATAATACTACTCCAACCGGAGGGGCTGTAAAATTAGATTATGGAGCTGAAGTAAATATTATCAATTCCATTTTATATGGAGATAGTCCGGGAGAACTTGTTGTGGACGGGAGAGATATGCCGTGCACACTTACTGTGCAAAACAGCTTAATACAGGGTGGAATGTGGGATATTATGGTTTTGGGGAATAATACTCTTAACTGGCTTGATGGAAATATAGATGATGATCCTCTATGGATAGGTTCGGGCGAATATCCGTATTCATTATCGTACGGATCGCCATGTATAGATTCGGGTACAATTGACACGACTGGTTTACATTTACCTACATACGATCTTGCAGGCAATCCTCGAATAAAGAATAGTAGAATAGATATGGGAGCGTATGAATACCAAGATACGGTTTCAGTCGATCCTTCACACGATCATTCCGATTGGCTTTATACATTACAGAATACTCCTAATCCTTTCCACGAGGGTACATCCATACTTTTCAGTGTTCATGGCAATAATCATATAGAAGATATGATTCTAACGATATACAATGCTAAAGGACAATTGGTGAAACGGTTTACATCTGAGAATTATGAATTTACACCATATACTGAAGTTTACTGGGACGGCACAGACGAACAGGGAAAGCAGGTTGCACCCGGGGCTTATTTCTACAAGTTAGAGTATAACGGGCATGCGGTGGTGAGGAAAATGGTTTTGCTGCGATGACGCTACGCAATTAAAAATGTAAAATAGAAAATTTAAAATGAAAAATATGGAGTTGACGACTCCGTCGTCTTGAACCTTGCGAACGGTTTTTTTTCGGGTGGGCAGGCAGGTTAAACCTTCGCAACGGTTTGAAACTTCTTAAATCTCAAATTGGTGTTCTTCATTCTTCATCCACAATAATATTTAAGCAAGTACTTTCGCAAAGATTATTAAACAAGTTCCCGCAACACGATCCGATACGAAGGTTTATACAAATTTTTATAACTTTTTGAATGTGAAAGATGCGGAAAATCATTTTCGAGTAATATTTTGTTCAACTTATTCCATGTATCGGGAGTGAACTGCTCAAAATTTTTTTCATTGATCAACAATCCTAATTCAATCCAATAACACTTGAGCATTTCTTTATCATGACGCACTTTTTTCTGGGTTTCGAGCATCATATCAAAAAGTGCATCAAACGAACCTTCTTTTCTAAAAAGAGGTATATTCAGTCGTACGAGATCATGATCCAATGAAATATCAACATACAATTTGGTCTCATAATTGTCATCATGTGATTCAAATTCTCTTTTCAGGTAAGAATATGCCGATTCTTTATTCTGTAAAATATGCGAGGGACCCATCACACTCTGGTAGAGAAGTTTATACACATCCTCGAGTTCCATTGCCGGGTAACGCTTCAGATGATAAAAAATAAGTTCGATCATTTTCTTTTGATTCATGACCGCATTCGACTTTTTGTGAAATCATTGACAAGAAAATTGTCTGGCTCAAATGAAATGCATAATTATACCACAGAGGTTGAAAAAAAGCATTTTATTTTTTATATGATTTTCATTATTTCAATTTCTGTTATTGGGTGATGGTCAGATTTAATTCTTAAGTTGTTTTTGAATATATATAATTTTCTTAAATAAATAATTTTTGTAGGAGTTACAATGGAATTTTATTCAAAGCTGTCAAAGCTGCTTGATAGTCATCCAAATATTCTGGAAGATATTTCACGCACTGAGATGATCCAACATGCAATCGATAATGGTGAAGCTGTTATCTCTGCAAACGGGTCGTGCACTACATGGACACCTATCGAATCTACTGGTAGGAGTCCGAAAGATACTATGATAGTCCAACGACCAGAAAGTGAAGCAGACATCGATTGGAATTCACCCAACAATATCCCCCTCGATCCCGAAACATTTGAGATGATTCTAGAAGATACTCTCAAAACCTTTTCAGAGAAGGATAATATCTATATCACGAACAAGGTGCTCAGCGCGGAAACATCCTATGCGTTGCCCGTACGAACTATCTGCGATCAGTCCTTAACAGCTCTTTTTACCGACAATATGTTCCGCCCTGTTCCTGAAGATATATCCGAGAGTATATTTGCAAACAAGGGTTTCACGATCCTCGTGCTTCACTATGATAAACTGGATAGAGCGCGTTATAAAGGTCGGCTTCGCACACTTGCTGACGGCAAGACTTCGAATATGGCAATTGTGATGGATTTTGATAACCGGATCGGCGTGGTGTATGGTTCTGCTTATGGTGGAAGCGTGAAAAAACTGATGTTCACCGTGATGAATTATTATCTTCCTGCAGAGGGAATATTACCTTTGCATTGCTCTGCAAATGAAGGAGAAGATGGAGATTCTGCTCTTCTTCTTGGACTTTCGGGCACAGGAAAAACAACACTTTCTGCTGACCCCAAGCGTGCACTACTTGGTGATGATGAACACGGGTGGAGTGAGAAAGGAATTGCAAATTTTGAGAACGGATGTTATGCAAAACTCATAAATCTCAGAGCGAATAAAGAGCCGGAGATTTATCACGCAGTATTTCATGATGCTGATTACCTCGATCATGGAGCAATTATAGAGAACTGCATGATGTATCCCGATGGACATTTTGATGTCGACGATGAGCGTTTGACTCCCAATTCTCGCGGATCCTATCCGCTTTCATTTCTCTCCAATATAAAGGAATCTTCCAAATCAGGTCATCCTTCCACAATCCTTTTCCTCACTGCTGATGCAAATGCAGTGATCCCTCCTATCGCAAAATTAAATTCTGAACAGGCAATGCTATGGTTCCTGATGGGTTACACAAGCAAACTTGCCGGAACTGAAACAGGAATTGTCGAACCGGTTTCTACTTTTTCGCGCTTTTTCGGAGCACCTTTTATGCCGAGAAATCCGGATGTGTATGCGTCTATGCTTGGTGAAAAGATGAAGGAGTATCACACGCAGGTGTATCTTGTGAATACCGGTTGGAGCGGTGGACCCTACGGTGTTGGTTCGCGCATGGATATTAATTTGACCAGAAGACTTGTTGATGCAGCATTGAGTGGGGAACTTAAAAATGTAGGCTATCAAGACGATGAGTTGTTCCATTTGTCGGTTCCATTAGAATGTCCCGGAGTGCATTTGGAAATTCTTGATCCGCACAATACCTGGGAAGATAAGAATGCATATAATGAACGGGCAAAGAAATTAGCTTCGGAATTCAGCGCTCACTTCGATAAAGCATACGGAGACAAAAATATTGATCCGGCAATCAGAGCGCAGTGCCCCGGGAAATAATCCTACTTATATAAATAAAAAACCCCACTATTTTTTTAGCGGGGTTTCTTTTGTGTAAAAGTAACTATTACTTATTCCCTTCTTCGATCATTTCCTTTGGTTTCTCTTTTCCGACGGGTTTAGGTACACGTTCCCATGTCTGACTTCGACCAATTCGAATTATTGCTTTAATATAGCCGCGCACCTGTAGTTTGGTCCCATCTTCGAAGGTTCGGATCTTGCAATTGTAGATTTTCCCTTTTTTAGGATCGAGAATTTTTCCACCATCCCACCAGCCATCCTTGTCTTCGGTAAGTCCCCACATGATAGTTGCACCCATCATTGGTTTTCCTTCAAGATCTCCTGAGCCTTTTGCACAGGTTGGATTTTGGTCTTCATCGGGTTTGCGGAAAAGTTTTACAATCTTGCCATTCATTTCTCCATTTTCAATCCAGATATTAACAACTGATTTTGCCTGACCTGTTTCATCGTCGATGGTTTTCCACCAGCCCACTGGTGAGAGGTTGTCTGCATAAAGTGCCATTGTGATAAAAATGACACTTATGATTAGTAAGAGTAATTTTTTCATTGCTCCTCCGGGAGTTTTATTTGATTTGAAGTGATTTTTTTTCATACAAAAATTATTGTTAAAACGACAACGATGACCAGGCTTGGCAGCATATTTATCACTTTTAATTTCTTGATCTCTAAAATTGAAATACCCAGTCCAATAAGAATTATTCCGCCTACCGCAGTGAGTTCATTGATGATTGGAAGTGTGACAGATTGTTCGAAAAGTCGAGCACATAAGGTTAGTCCAGCCTGGTAAATAAGCAGGGGTATCACAGAAAGCATTACTCCTATCCCAAGGGCAGCAGCAAGAGCAATTGATGCAAAACCATCGAGCAGAGATTTGGTGAGAAGAAGGTTCGGATTTCCTCCCAATCCTTCCTCAATTGCACCTAATATTGTCATAGAGCCCATGCAGAAAAGCAAGAACGCCGTTACCAATCCTTCAGAGAATTTGTCATTTTTAGAGTGCCATTTTTTTTTCAGAGATTCGCTGATCCGGTTCAGCCATGCATCGATATCAAGCAGCTGTCCAATTATCGAACCCATAATAAGACTAAAGATCAAAATGAGATAATGTTCTGTTTTAAAAGCCATTGTAATGCCGAGGAAAATAGTAAATAAACCGATCGCCTGAAATGCGATAGTTGTAAGTTTTTCCGGGAGTTTCTTTCGGAGAATTATTCCAATAATACTTCCAAGAATTACTGCGCCGACGTTGACGATCGTGCCAATCATACTATTCGAACCTGCCCACAGTAAAGAAATCCTGGATCTCTTTTACGTCCGAAGCCAGTGCTTCTTTCAGTGTGCCGACAAAAAGTGCTTTTCCTTGATCAAGAAAAACGATCCTGTCTGCAATTCTATGAATACTGGCGAGTTCATGGGTGACAACTACAATTGTCATATTGAGTTGTCGCTTTAGTTGAAGCAGAAGATCATCAATTGCTTTTGAGGTTATTGGATCGAGACCTGCAGATGGTTCATCACAAAAGAGTATTTGGGGGTCAAGAGCTATGGCTCGAGCAAGTGCTGCACGCTTTTTCATTCCACCCGAAAGCTCGGCTGGCGACAGGTACATTGCGTGGGCAAGCTCAACAAGGTTAAGTTTTGTTTCGATGATCCTGTTAATAAGTTCTCTGTCGAGATTTGAGTGCTGCTCCAAAGGAATGGCGACATTATCACGAACCGAAAGCGAGTTTAAAAGTGCTCCATTCTGGAAAAGCACTCCGCATTTCATGAGGATATTATCTAAATTTTCTTCTTCCATTCCAACAATTTCATTATCAAAGATCTTTATTGAACCCGATACCGGTATTAGGAGTCCGATAATATGCTTGAGAAGTGTGGTTTTTCCACAGCCACTTCCCCCAAGTATTATAAATACTTCATTTTCCTTTATATCCAAAGTGATGCCGTCAAGTATTCGACGTCCGTCATATTCCGTGATCAGATCCTTAACTTCAATAATATTTTCCATAACGATTAATAGAACAAAAGTCCCAATATGGAGTCAGCAACAATGACCATAAAGATAGCTGTTACCACAGAAGCTGTCGTGGAACGTCCCACACCACCAGCGCCTCCTTTAGCTCGCAGTCCGAAGAAAACACCAACAATAGTAATTAGCCAGGCAAAGACAAAACTCTTTACAATACTTGTAATAATATCCTTCAGTACCATGACATTTGCCATTCTGTCCACAAATGCCGTTGGACTTAGTTTGAGATAGGTAATACCAATCAGGAACCCTCCTGCAATTCCGATGATGTCTGCAAAAATAGTGAGAAGCGGCATTGAGATGGTCATGGCGTATAATTTTGGGAGAACAACATATTTGATAGGATTGAGCCCCATGGTTTTCAGGGCATCGAGCTCCTCAGAGATTTTCATCGTTGCAATTTCCGAAGCTATTGAAGAGCCGCTTCTGCCGGCAATGATGATCGCAGTCATTAGTGGTCCCATCTCACGAGTCATGGAGATTGCGATAAGATCCACAATGAAAATATTCGCACCGAAACTCCTTAACTGCTGGGCCGATTGAAGCGAGAGAATGAATCCGATAAGAAATGAGATCAATCCTACTATAGGGAGAGCACCTACACCAATTAAGTTGCTTTGGATAACGAACTCACCCTTGCGCTGTCCCTTTTTGGAAAATATGCCAACCACACCCCAATAAAACATATCAGCAGCAAGGTATATGAAGTATTTAACATTATCAAAAAAATTAAAACCCTTATCTCCAAGACCTTCAAAATAACCAAGTTTTCGCGTTTTTTCAAACTCTTTCTCGCTGAGTTCTAAGGATGAAAAAACAGTGAGAGAATTTTGTACTTTTTCTGACGCATTGATGATGTTCGTTTCAATTGAGGATTTTTTGAGAGATTCTATTACTTGATCGATGGCAGCTACTCCGGCGCTGTCTATAGTACTCAGATTGCTTAAATCTATTGAGAATTTCCCCTTTTTCTTTATCGAAGATAGATTGGCAGAAACGAAATTAAGAAATGCTTCTGCATTTTTAATGGTCAGTCCGTCATGCAAGACGAGCGTATCGTTTTTGAATTCAAAGGAATTCATATTAGAAGGAGATGATCGTCAGATCCAATGATACATTATGATCCACCTGCGTCCAGGTTTTAGTTTCATCCTGTTTTACCGTAAGAGTATAATCTAAAGAGACAATGCTGGATAATCTGAAACTGAGGGTGTTATCAAGTCTGAAAACCTGTTTCCTGCTTTTTTCAAAAGGATAGAGTGTATAGAATTCGAAAACATAATTGATATTGCTTGAGATGCGGAAGTCACCACCGACATTTCCCTCAAATCCGCTCAGATTAACTGATTCAAGTTCTCTGAATATAGTGGGATCTGCAGCATCTTGTTCATACACATTCGAGTTTACAGTTTGAGAAAATCCCAAGCCAGTTTTGATATATAGATTGCTTGTATTTGTGTTAACTACAGTAAGATTCAGCCCAATGCCTTCCTCAAGACTTAATGGATACAGCATTGGAGCTATCTGAACATTGTCATCATTGGTGATAGTTTGAACGGTATCTCCTTCTGTATCTATTTTATATATCTTTGGTTGATTGGCATCGAAGTAGAACTTCGTCGGGAAAACATTTGAAGCAAGACGGAATCGACCATACACTCCAAATGATTTTATAAAGTAGAAAATATATGTGGGCTGCAATTGAAGTGAGTTTGAATAGATACGGAAATCTTTATCCTGTGCTTTGGTGAGCCCGACATTCAAATCCTGCCGTGATGAAAAATAGTGGGGGAATGCATCGTACTTTAACTCATTATTTATTTTTGCACTCAGCGTGATATTTGTGGCAGATTCATCTTTGTTCGTGAAGTTATCGCTACTGAGAAGAAAGCTTCCTTTTATGGATGTATAGTATCTCCATGCACGCACCAGATCGGACTCTTTCATTTCAGGCAAAGCACCTGCCCCAACAAAGTTCTTTGTAGAGGAGTCCATGACAATCGTAAGCTCTTCCAATGTACCTTCCATGATACGTATTGTAGTGAAATTAATAAATGTTTTTGGTGATTCTCTATATTTAATGATCTTGTAAACGCCGGGTTTTAGTAGCCAGGTTTCTTGTTTTTCTCCGGGTTGATCTTCCTCGGCACTATATTTTGTACCAATACTATTTTTATAGTTATCGATCTGATAGATCTCATAAGCTTCGCGGAGGAAATTTCTGTTCTGGTCTATGATCTTGATAATAAGACCGCCCCAGGTGGGTTCAATAATTCGTGTTTGACCGGTTTTCAGGGTCACATTGACTTCCACCTTTTGGTCTGTTAAAATTGCTGAACCGATCTCCAGTGTGTAGGAACCGGGCTCCATAAAAATGCTTTGACCTACCGGGCATGCGTCTCTTACTAATTGACCATTTTGATAAATCATATATTCGGGTTCAAGTTCCGGAGCAGACATAGCCGGCACAAATATTCTACCCATGCCGAGTTGGTCGTCGATGCCTTCTTCCTCGAGCTGCCGCATGGGATCGGGCGCATACCAGGTATTATAATTATCTTCGAGATTAAGATTGGAAGTTGGCTGATTTTGAGACAGGGCATTGCCGGTCAGAGCTGTTATTAAAATAATGAGTATGAAAAATATCTTTTTCATGTATTCCTCCGCAACTATATGCTATTTGCCCTGCGTTGGGGCAGGTGTGTTTTTTGGTAATTTTTCAAAATATTCCTGTACTTTCCTCAGAAAGATAGTAATCTCATTTTTCAGAGTATCGCTTAATGTTTTCGCAAAAAAACTCATACTTTCTGTGTATAAAGGAGCATATCTTTTAATTTCGTAACTTACTACGGTATTGTTGGTTTTGACGTCCAGCATCTGTATTGTCAGGCGTATATCAGCTCGTTGAAACTCATTAACAGGAAGATCGCTGACGTATTTTTCAATATTGTGGATCGTGCCCGTGATAATGAAATCAGGGCGTTGATCGAGAAAGGTTTTTTTGCAGTCCTGAACAAGATTTAGTGCTTTGACATGGTTAACAATAAGTGCTGTGATCGCATCAGGGGGACGGCGAGCCCATAAGCTCCATCGGTCATAATACACTTCATGAGAAGACCGGCGAATGACAATTCTCGAATTATCATAGGTCTTATCTATCTTGAAGTCCTTTACCTGAATGGTGTAGGGATATGGTGTGGTAAGGACATCGTCCTTAGTAATGGGAGGGACATAATCAAGCAGATAGAAATGTGCCCACTGCATGCGCGAACAACCCAAAGCCAAAATAGCAAGAATGATAATTATGATATTTTTACTTTTCATTATGGTCCTCCTTGATATGAATCTGCGGATCTTGATTTAAAGAGAAGCGAGGGATTCTCTGAGATCATGCGAGAAAATTCGTTAATATTCTGCATGGTTTCCTTGAGCAGGCGAATCGTTTCAATGACATCATCCTGGCTTTCAAGAACCGTGTAATTGATATTATTGAATGCCTCGGTCAGGTCACCAACAGATGTATTGATATTGCTGACAGTCATATTGAACTGGTCAAGATCAAGCTGTTCTGTGACATTATTTATTGTTGAGAGGAGATTTGCCAGTTCTGATGAAATGCGTGCTATATTTGTAATGCTTTCATTAAGACTTTCTCTGTTCTCATCAAGTATGAGGTCCAGGTTCTTGAGAGAATTGTTCGTATTCGCGACAGCTTCCTGGATATTCTGCTGTGTTCGATCATCAAATATATTCGCAATATTCCTCAAGATTTCATCAACCTTTGCGGCAATATCTTGTGCTTTGTCGGTAATCATATCCAAGGTTGATTCGCCGGGTTGAATGTATGAGCCCGGTTTAAGATTTTTTTCTCGAGGATCACCACCAACGAGCTCGATCTGCTTCAGTCCCGTAATACCAACTGCTGCCATCACCGCTTTTACATCAGTTTTAATAGGAGTTCCTGCCTTAACACTGATCTCGACAATGACTGTCGTTACATCATCCTTATCAATATCAAGCTCTTCGATCCTTCCAACCCGGATACCGTGATACTGCACCGCACTTCCGACGTTCATGCCACTCACGGATTGATCTTTATATGCAATGAAGTAGATGTCTTTTTTATCAAAGAGTTTCGAGCCAACGATAATACCAATCAGGACAAATAAAAAAAACAGTGCGACAATGATGAAAACACCTAATCTGATTTTCTGAGATTTTGAAACCATATTTTCTCCACAATTGTTGAGAGAAGTAAATGATATTTATGTCAATTTTTTTGCGTAAATTCTTATTATGAGAAAAATTACCACACAAAAACAACGCCACTATTTGGAAAGAACCATTCGTCTGAAGAGCTTTTCATGACGATCTTTTTACCTTTGATCTTCTCATGCGGGTATTTTTCCTTACCGGAAAAAATACTGATGATCTCTACATTTTCAATATTTGTGAGTGAATAATCAAAAGTCATCGTAATTCCTTTTGTAAGCTCAGCAATATAGATTGTGAGTTGATGTTTATTTTTAGGGTAATAGGTGATTGTGTCGATGGTAAACTGCACTTCTTTTCCAAGAAGATCCCGCAGTTTTGGATGGGAACATTCTATTTCAAGGTTTGAGAAATCATTTTCCGGTGTGTCATTTTGAATTATACTATGATGAAGTACCAGATCATCAATCATTATTTTATCGACTTGAAATGAGTTCACAAGATCGATTTTGCTGTCAAGGAGCCAGCGATACTCAACGTCAGGTGAGAGGATATATTGTTCCAGATCCTCGGGACTTGTCGCGCAGACGATCTTGAATGTATCGTTCGTGAGTATCTTTTTGTATCGTAACTTGGTTTTAGTATGATAAAAAAACTTAGACACAAGAGGATCGAGATCTGTTTCTGAGAGGACGATCTCATGAACGAAATCCTTTTTCCAGCTCATTTCTCTATCAGTCCTGTAAAAGAGTTTTTTGAGCACTTCCTGGTACACTATACTGCCGATCTCATTGCTATTGAGCCGTTGATTAAGCGAGGTTTCAATAACTTTCTCAAGAGTCGTGTCAGTGAAATCCTTCGCAATAAATGTTCTTCTCGAAATGGGCTCTATCGCAGTATTTTTGTGCTCCCGGATATAAATTCTCTGAGCGCGTCTTCCAAGATTACACGCCATTTCGTAGGTAAGCCCGTTATAGAATGAGCTGAGTTCTTCGATCGAGATCGAGTGAGTTTTTTCGCTTCCGACGAGAGTAACTTCGTCTCCGACCTTTGCATTTTTCACATGAGAAATGTCAACAATGATCATATCCATGGTCACCCGACCGAGAATGGGGCATATCGTATCATCAATCAAAACCTTACCGCAGTTTGAAAGCAGGAAATTATATCCGTCGCCATAACCGATTGGGAGTATTGCAGCTTTTGTAATATTTTTTGTGATATAGGTCTGATTATAACTTATGCCGGCATTTTCTGGAAATTCTTTTATCAGTCCGATTTTTGATTTAAATGTCATAACTGGCTTCAGGTTAATTTTATTCTTGAGATTATCTGCAGTATAAATGCCATAGGAAAGCAAACCAGCGCGTATCATTGTGTGGCAAGATTGCGGGAAGTTGATGATTGCAGCGCTGTTGGCAATATGTTTGTAAGGTGGATCGATGCCAATATTTTGAAAAATCTCAATGATCTTATTGAAGCGATTATTCTGTGTTTCTGTAAAGGAAATGTCCTCGGTTTCACTCATTGAAAAATGCGAAGAAAGTCCCTCGATCTGGAGATTGTGGAAATCCTTGATTGCTGAAGCAATATTTGGAGCTTCTTCCCACAAAAAGCCAGCGCGTCCCATCCCAGTATCAAAGAGGATATGTATTGGCAGTTTATTATTATGCTTTTTTGCATAAGCATTTAGCTTTTGAGCAAAGCTTATGTCAGAAATAGATGGAGTAAGATCATAAGTAACGAGGGTTTCAATCTCACTCTCGAAGGAAGGGCTGAGCACAAGGATTCGCGGGGTAATATTTTCCAGCCTGAGCAGCACACCCTCATCACTGTTTGCCACACCAAACCATTGAATACCCATTTTCTCAGCTTCTCGGGCTATCTCCAGAGAGCCATGTCCATAACCATCCGCTTTCACGATCTGCATATAATGCGTTCCGGTAGGAAGATAACTTCTCAACTGCTCGACATTATAACGGAAATTATCAAGATCAATAATTGTCCAGCTTCGGAAGAGTTCTTTGTCCTTCTTCATAAAGATAGAAAAATCCCTCCATTCGGAGTAAGAATGTCGGGATTAAAATAGTGTGGTGTACTATTTATTTAACTTTGGCTAACCAATAATCATTAATTGAAGGGAACTTTGCTTTAAGCTGTTTTCCCAATTCATTTGCCTCTGGTGCGGAATACAGACCTTTCAGACGCAGACGATAAAAAAGCTTGCCGTTTTTCTTGGTAGTCGTGATCTTGGTTTCGTATCCGTATTGCGCAAGCTTGTTTTTCTCTGTGATGATATTAGCATAACTCGGACTGGCAGCAACTTGAAGTTCATACGATTTTGCCTGGTCGGGCGGCACTTTTTTCGCAGGAACTGTCTGCTGCGCTGTTGGAGTAGTATCTTTTGTCTGCTCTTCCGGTTTGGTAACTTCAGGTTTCTTGGGCGGTTTGAGTTCATCGGTTTTCTTCTTACCGCATCCCTGAATACTTGCCAGAGATACAAGAAGAACAATCACCAAAATGGCAATCACAAAAATTTTTCTTTTCATGTAAGCCCCCATATTATTTTAAATAAAACAATCTTTCTTAAAAAAACTCGTCAAGTAATTACTTTATTCATGAACTTCACGACAAGTTATCTTGACAGTAAAATTTCGTCAAGTTCCAATTTCTCACATGAAAAAGGTCTTTTCAATTTTAGCGATATGCCTTGCGATAATAGTCATTTTTTCTTGCGGCAAAGATAAACCTCCGACTGGTGGACCACGGGATACAACTCCTCCCGAGATAATAGATATTGAGCCGGAAAATCTCACAAAAAATTTTCTTGATGACGAAATTACGTTTACTTTTACAGAGACTATAGATGGGCGCTCTTTTGAAGACGCACTCCACTTCTATCCTCCGATCATGAAGAAAAAGATCACTTCCGGCAAGCAAAGCGTCACGATAAAATTCAGGGAAGAGCTCAAACCGGATCAGACTTATCTGCTGACACTTGATACGCGCTGCAACGACCTTCGTGATAATGCTTTAGAAAAAACACGCACTCTTATTTTTTCAACTTCAGACACCATTTCTGCGCACAAATTAGATGTTGATCTTAAATTGGATGAACGAGCTCCTATTCGGCAGGGCATGTATTATGTGCAGCTTTATAATACCCAGGACACCATTTTCATCACCTCGCAAAATGCAGAGGTTTTACAAAAATTTACTTTTGAGAATCTCCCTTCTGATGGGATTTCGGTTCTTGCTTTTTTAGATGAGAATAGTAATTCTGAAGTTGAAAAAAAGCGGGAACTCTTTGCTGAGAAAATTGTAAAATTGCTTGAACCAGAGAACGAGATCACACTTACTCTTTCCCTCCAGGACACGACAAGACCTGTTTTGAAAAATATAGTAACTGAAAGTGCACAGCGTCTTCTCATTCGTTTTACTGAGGATATTAAAAACATCCGCTCAATGAAAATTACTAATCAAGTTACAAAGAGTAGATTGCCAATTTATGAATACATAATAACGGGCTCAGACATCGAGTGTATTACAGGCGTGTGCGATACGAACGCATATATACTTGAATTACAGAATATTATTGATTTCAAGGATAATATCACAGAACTTGATACTCTCAGTTTCATTAACAGGCAATTGCCGGACACAACATTTTTGGGGCTGGACTCTCTTTCACATGAGGACGGACAGACTGTAACAACTTTAACTCCTGAATTCCGAATAAAGTTCAATAAGATCATACCTTTGGAAAATATCTCTGTTTCACTTGTGAATTCCGAAGATGGGAAACCGGTTGAACTTTCACTACAAAAAGAGCATGGATATACTTTTGTGGTAAAACCTAAAAACCTATTAAGGAATTATGTGCCGTATTCTCTGATAGTCACTGAAGAGACCCGCGATTATGAAGGTAATTTGCTCAACGAAGCGGTAAATATTTCGATCTTACCACTCTTATATAACTAACTTATTTCCAGTATTTTAGCTCGACCTTGCCGTCAATAATTTCCAGGTAGCTGTAATACCTGATCCAATCACCAAGATTAATATACGTTCCCTTATCAAGCGGTAACACATGCGGATTATGGATATGTCCCATGACCGTATAGGAAAAACCTTTATCAAACAATTTATTTGAGAAATCGATCAATCCCTTTTCCTGCTTTGTCAGTGTTTTTCTGGATTTGTGGTAATTCTGGCTTGAGCGCGACATGAGTTTGCCTGTTCGTAATCCGGCATCGGGGTGAACCCAGCTGAATATTTTATGAACAAATGGACTTCGCAGAATACTTTTCAATACATGATATTGCAGATCGTTTGAGGTGAATTCATCGCCGTGAGATACGTAAAATTTCTTGCCGTCACAGGTGAAAATATAGTCATTTCTATATACTTCAGCCTGCAGGTTCAGCTGGAAGAAATCTTTGAAAACGAAGTCGTGATTTCCTGCAATATAGATTATCTGTGTGCCTTTTTCTATAAGAGATTTTAGTTTATGAAGTGTCTCAAAAAATGCCTTTGGAATAACCATCGTGTACTCAAACCACACATCAAAAAGATCTCCTGCAATAATAAGTTTGTTCGGTGGATCAGCAATAAGCGCATCGAGAAAGGAATAAAACATATCAAGTTTCTTTTGCTCTTCTTTATCGACGACGAAGCGTTGGTGAAGATCAGAAATGCAGATTATTCTCATGGGTCTCCTTTAATGTGTGAGTACATAATACACGATGTTTATGCCCATTTTAAATGCCTGTTCTCGTATATGTGAAGGGTCTTTGTGAACTTCGGGGGAAGCCCATCCGTCACTGATATTTGTTTCATATGTGTATAACACGATCAATCTGCCGAAATCATCAAAAATTCCAAATGCCTGAGGTCTTTTCCCATCATGTTCATGGATCTTGGGAAGTCCGTTTGGAAAGTTGTAAAAACTGTTAAAAAGCGGAAAAGAAGCTGGTAATTCCTGAAGAGTTTTTTCCGGGAAAACAAATGCCAATTCCCTGCGAATGTATTCATCCAGACCGTAATCGTCATCAATGTAGAGGAAGCCGCCTTTTTCAAGATAGTTTCTCAGATTTAAAATCTCTTCTTCAGAAAAACTGATATTGCCATGCCCGGTCAGATACAGGAAGGGGTAGTTGAGAATGGAATTATTTTTGAGGGAAACGATTGCCTGTTCTGGTGAGGTTTTGATCAAAGTCCGCACATTTATCTCATCGCAGAGATTAGGAATTACCGAAGTGTCATTATACCAATCGCCGCCGCCGTCATATTGGACACGGGCAATCGTGAGTTCCATTTCTCCTGATAGATTCAGAGGAATGAGCAAAATAAAAACAAATAAAAACATTTTTACTATATTCATGAGATTTGCATGAAATGAAGGAGCATTTTGGATGTCAATATTCTTGACGTTTGAAGATCGATCTCTACTTTATGACGCACGTGGGTGATTAACTCAGAGGCTAGAGTGCTTCCCTTACAAGGAAGAAGTCGTAGGTTCGAATCCTACATCGCCCACCATTTTTTTATCACAATTTTATTCCGATGGAAGTTCACGGGGGTTCGTATCTATTTCCTGGGTTTCCTGAAGACTTTTCTTGGTTTGCTGAACTCCCAACTCCTCAAGTTTGCGGGCTCCTGGAACGATTCTACTCGTGAATGAACCAACTGCTTTATTATAATGCTTCACTGATGTGTCCAGGCTCGATCCGACTTTTTCCAAATGTTCCTGGAAAGTGCAGATTCGTTCGTAGAGTTCGGTGCCGGTTTCAGCGATTTGTTTGGCATTCTCGGTTAATTTCTGTTGCTGCCAGCTCATTGCAACTGTACGAAGAAGTGCAATGAATGTCGTTGGGGTCGCGATGATGACTTTGTTTTGAATGCCATCTTCGATGAGTTTGTTGTCGAGTTCCAATGCTGCCGAGAAAAAGGACTCACCTGGAAGGAACAGGACGACAAAATCGGGGGCATCCTCAAACTGCTTCCAGTAATTCTTTTTTGAAAGTTCATTCATGTGATGCCGTACTGCACGGGAATAGGCAATTTTTGCAGCGTCTCTTTTCTCATCTGTCTCAGCTTCATACGCTTCCATGAAGTATTTTGTCGGTGCCTTGGAATCGACGACAATGCTTCGGTGTCCCGGCAAATAAACTATGAGATCCGGGCGAAGCTGTCCGTCCTCAGTTTTTACGCTGACCTGTTCTGAGAAATCACAATATTCGGACATGCCGACCAACTCGACAACCCTTCTAAGCTGCAGCTCACCCCATTTGCCGCGCACTTCTGGACGCTTGAGGGCATTTTTCAGACCGGCAGTTTCTTTCTTCAGATTATCACTGGAATTCGCCAGTTGAGTGATCTGTTCTTTCAGTGTGCCGAGATCTTCTTTCCTGAGATTCTCAATTGTCTTTATTTCACGGTTATACCTTTCAAGAGAATCCTTAAGCGGTGTGAGAGTTTCTTCTATCGCTTGTTTGCCGAATTCGCTCTTTGTTTTTTCGAGCACGGTTTCCAGGTTTTGCTTTGCCAGTTTCAAAAAGGTTTCATTGTTACTTTTAAGAGCATCGGACGAGAGCGCATTGAAGGTGTCTCTCAAACTCTCTGTTGCTTGTTTGAGCAGTTCTTTCTGCTCAAGGATGTTTTTTTCTGTTTCCAAAACTTTCGTCTCGAGCCGGGCGCCCTCCTCTTTTTCTTTTTCCAGCTGTTCTCTTAGAGAGGAAATTATTTCCTCAAGCTTTTGTTTTTCCAATTTGATTTCTTCGATATACTGAACGTTTTGAAGTAATTTTGTTTCAGCTATTACTTTCTGATTTTGCAGTTCATCTGCCTGCAGCTTCTTTTTCTCGATAGAAGAAACTCTTTTCTGCATAAGAAAATAGGTGACCAAGACGCCTATGATCAAGCCAATAACGAGCGGAATTACTGTATTTATCATGCCCACATCCCGAAATTTATTTTTCATATGAATTATCACAATGCCAATAAATTATGTCAAAATTTACAAATATATTGTGAGCACACTTCAAAAACTATGCAACGGTTAAACTTCTAAAATCATAAATATGAAAACATAATAAAAAAAAATTGACAGCAATTATACATTTTTTATTAAACAAATAAAGGATATATATGAAGGCAACGTTATATAGTTGGAAAAATAATTACGGAGGACTTACCCCCCCCTCCGGCACCGTATAACTACCTTCTATTATGAGATTTACATTTCCTCCCGTAATTACACTACCGCAGATAGGCGCATCTGTAATACATTTAAAGATTCAGGAAAAAATAAATTTATTCTCAACCGCCTTACTATTCTTCATCCCTGGAATAGTGAGGTTATGGAATATGAGAGGTGATATCTAAAGAATGGATAGATTATGAAATTGAGGGATACAGTTTTGGTTGCTCATTTTAATGAGGTAATTTGTTAACCAAAAATGAAATGGAGTTATAACATGAAAAAAATAATTCTTACAGCAGGTTTAGTGATATTCACAGTAACACTTTGTCTTGCTGATACGATAGTCGTTGATTGCAACGGTGGCGGTGATTATCTTACGATACAAGCTGGTATCAACGCAGCATATGATGGAGATATAGTTCTTGTTAAGGACGGAACCTATACTGGAGCTAATAACATAAACCTTACATGGGATGGAACAGAGAAAAACATAACAGTAACATCTGAAAATGGATCTGATGATTGCATTATACAAGGAACTGGTACTGAAAAAGCTTTTAATCTAAATGAAGCAGAGACTGAGTATCCACAGGATAAGATAATTGGTTTTACTTTAAATAACTTTAATATTGGAATCTCATGTACAGAAAGTCCAGGTTTATTAATTTATGATAATGTAATACAAAATTGTAATAGTCATGGTATATTCATTAATGACTGCGTTTATTGCCTCATAACTTATAATGAAATTGATAGTTGTAATTGTAATGAACAATACCGTAATGGTGGAGGTATATCAATCGATTCCCCCGGATTAATTTCTCACAACACTATCGAGCATTGCACATCAACCCAAAATAATTACTTTGGGATAGGTGGTGGTATTTGGGCTACACATGAGGATATGACCATAAGCTATAATACAATTTCTGATTGTTCTGCCAATCAAGGTGGTGGGATATATGCAGGACAAGCAGTGGTGTATGAAAATACAATAGAAGATTGCTATGCGCAAGGTTGGGGTGGAGGTGGAATATCTTATGGTGCAAGAATAGAATGTAATACGATACAATATTGTTCAGCCGATACTGTTTCTGATCAGACGGATGGATGGGGAGGATATGGTGGAGCCATACTTGATGGTGCATATATACATAATAATTTGATACAAGAGAATTCGTCTAAAAATGGTGGTAATGTAACTATTAGATGGTATGAAGGAGCAGAAATAATTGGAAATGAATTTGTAGATAATACCATGGGATGTGGAACCTTAGTGTTCTCTGCTGCAAGTGCAATAGCTGTAGAATGTAATAATGTACTAATCAAAGGTAATATTATTAGAGACGGCACAGGTGGCAGTGGGGGTGCCATTTGTGCTGGTTATTATGTAACGAATATTGATATAGTCAATAATACAGTCATTAATAACTCAAATGAGTCAGGTATTTATTTCTTCTCCACATCCTCTGGTAATAATAATATTATAAGTAATAACATAACTGCTTATAATGATGCATGTGGTATAGCTGGTGAATGGCCAGAAGTAATTGAAGTAACATATTGCGATTCTTACGATAATGGCTATAATCCTTCATACAATTATTGTGGTGTTATTGTAGGCGAGGGCTGCATCTCAACCGATCCCTTCTTCTCTGATACCACTAACTATAACTATTCCCTTGCCTGGAATGATAGCCACTTTTCCCCCTGCATAGACACCGGCGACCCGAATTCTACTTGGGATGCAGACGACACACCAGCAGATATGGGAGCGCTCACTGCAATTACACACAATTGGGATGACTGGGATCTGCCAATATATGGCTATGAATGGCACTGGATGTGCTACCCTGTACTTGATACACTGACCGATGCAAAAGACTATGTCGGAGATATGGCTAAATACCTTCTTCATGATATTATGTATCCTGCTGAAACATACCTTGATACATGTTTTTGGAGAACAGTTGGAGATCCAGGTAATCTAAATACTATTTATTATGACTACCCTTCGTGGCAAAATGACACACATATATTCACCAGCATACAGGGTTACAAATTCAAGATGCTGAACGAAGAACCGATCACCATAGATGTTCCCGGATTTCTGGAAGATCCTGATACTGAAATGCCCTTAGTAGCCGATAGTCTCGAGAATTGGATCGGTTATTTTATAGAAGAAGCGCAGACAGCCAGTGATGCATTTGGTGTAACGTTGGATAGCTTGTATTTCATACAGACCCAGCGATGGACGTTGCAAAGACAACAGCCAATACCCGGTAGCCCCTGGGTGGGTGACTCAAACAAGGTTGCAATTAACTATGGAGATTGCGTTGTAGTAAAATGCTTCAGTGATTTTGATTTTGTGTGGAACTACGATGGAAGTGGAGTACCATCTGAAAAACGTGGAAAAGCACAGAATTTCGATTATGAAGAAAAAGCAGATTATGTGCCGATATATATAGAACTGAATCCTGAAGAACTACCTCTTGAAGTAGCAGTATATATAGATGATGAATGCAAAGGAGCAGAGATCGTTACCAATGATGAGATGGACATTCGTGCATATATGCTTGACGGAACTACAGGTGACATGACATTCGAAATGTATTATGGTGGTAAGGCAGGAAATAAAAAAGTAGTGGATTACTACACTTACGATCCGGTCTCAATTGAGTTACATCAAGGAACGGTTCATATAGACAAAGTAAAAGACTATTATATGGTTTCTCTTAAAGATGGAGGACATTCATTTACTCCCACTGATTACAAACTCTTAAATTTCCCCAACCCTGTGTCTGAAAACGTTACTATAAAATATTCGTTACCCAATCTGGTGAAGATGAATCTATCAATCTATAACTGTAAAGGTCAATACATTACCACATTGAAGGATGGTGAGCAATCAAGCGGAATTCATGCAGTAATGTGGGACGGAACAGATGAACATGGTAAGAACGTACCTAATGGAGTCTATTTATACAAATTAACTACCTCGGAAAAAGATATTGTAAAAAAGATGCTTTTGATGAGATAGTACACTCGATAAGGGTGCATCACTTGTGTGGTGCACCCCCTATATAAAAAAGGATCGTAATGAAAAAAATAACATTATTAACAATATTCCTTATTATTTCTATACATTCAAGTGTGAATGCAGATACAATCACCGTAGATATAGACGGTACAGGAGATTACACAACGATACAGGAAGGAATAGACAACTCAGCAGATGGAGATGTGGTATTAGTATACTCCGGGAGATACATAGAGAATGTAAATTTTAACGGGAAAAGTATTACGTTAGCGAGCTTGGAACTCACAACTGGAAATGAAGTATATATTGATTCCACCATAATTGATGGAAACAGGACAGGAAGCTGTGTGACCGTATTAAACAATGAAGACGCGATATTGAGGGGTTTTACAATTACAAATGGAAAAGGGACAGAATGGCCCACAACCTCTTCAAGAGGAGGTGGTATATTGGCCTCTAATTGGTATGCGGATGATACTGAACTTGATGTAATTAATTGTATAATAAAAGATAATATAGCTGGAAGTGGCGGGGGAGGTATATACGCTGGTGGTGTTCCTCACAATATATTCAAGATTACTTTATCGGGAGTAACAATCAGAAATAATCGAGCCGGAATTGCAGGTGGAGGAATATCTGATGATTCGGCAAAACCTATGTTTAATCCTGATAATTTATGTAATATTTATAATAATCATGCTGGTGTAGGGCAGGATATTTTTGCCTATGATACATGCAAGGTGAATATTATTGTAGATACATTTACTGTTCTTGAACCCGAAGGATATTTTGCAGAATACATTAACAACTATGGTAATACAGGAGAATTTATATTCGATATACAGAACGGATGGATGGAAGAGGTCAATCATGATTTGTATGTTTCCCCGGATGGTAATGATAATAATAGTGGTATCTCACCGAATGAACCATTGAAAACTATTGCATTGGCAACTTACAAAATCGAGAATGACAGCTTAAATCCTAAGGTAGTTCATGTTGCAGAAGGGATTTATTCAAAAAATCTTAATGACCAGTTCTTTCCAATATCGATGAAAAGTAATACATCACTTATTGGTGAGAATATTGATACTCAAATTGCACTAGATGATTCATTCTTTAATACGACAATATATGTTATGAATAATAAAGAAAATATTAGAATCGAGAATTTTTCGTTTACTGCAGATTGCCCAGTTAAACATATAATTAGAGATGAAAGAAGTTGTAACGTACATATTAAAGATATACAAATAAGCAACATTGTGTGTGAAGATGGAAGTGCATTAGATGCAAACCAAGCAGATTCTGTATTATATGAAAATATAGTATTTAAAAATATTGAATCAAACTGTATTTCTTGCATATATCATGACAGAATTAATGCAGAATTAAAGAATTGTATTTTTGAAAATAATTATTCACATGGAGGATTTTCTTATACTAACTTATATTTAATAAGCCATGAATATGGAAAAATAGAGAACTGTATTATGCAAAATAATGGTAACAATAATAATGAGATCGTTTTAGTGACATTAAGCTATTGGGATTTTTGCGAACCAAATTTTAAAATAAACAATTGTATTGTGACAGATAATTATTCACCTTCTTTTGGGATTGTTAGTTGTGGAACTACAACTGAAAACGGTTATATATCATTTTCTAATAACACATTTTCAAACAATAGTGCGGAAGTTGCTACTTTAGTTATGGTGGGTAACATAGATTTTTCTAATAACATAATGTGGGACGATACACCTTATGAAATATTTTTATGGGATGTATCAGATTATGGAATCATATCGACACTCAATCTTCAGTATAATGATATAAGAAACGGAGTAGATGGAGTGTGGAATCAAAACAATGCCAACATCGTCAACTGGCTGGAAGGGAATATAAATGAGGATCCACAGTTTACAGGAACCGGGGATTTTCCTTATTATCTATCAAGCACCTCTCCATGTATTGATGCAGGTACTCCGGACACAACAGGATTACACCTTCCATGGCTAGATGTCGCAGGGAATCCACGGGTATATGGTGGAAGAATAGATATGGGCGCTTTAGAGTGGCAGGGATACGGTGTGGATCCTGACACGGGTATGGTTAATAACTTGTATTTTTTTAAGAATACTCCAAATCCTTTTAGAGATCAAACCACAATATCTTTCACTTCTTTGGATTATGACAGGGTGCGTGAATATACATTATCCATCTATAATTCGCGGGGTCAGCTTGTGCGAAGATTTTACGGACCTGATGAGCATTTCTGGGCAATAAACGAAATAGTTTGGGATGGCAGAGATATGGATGGAAATATTACTGCACCAGGCGTGTATTTTTATTCCCTAGAGTTTGAGGGCACTGCTGTAGTGAGGAAGATGGTAAAGCTTCGTTAACACTCAGAAATGATAAATTAAAAATAGAAAATTTAAAATGGGAAATGTGGAGTCGACGGCTTCATCCTTCTTCAATCATTATTTCTATAAAAATTGACGTTTATTAGATGTCTTGAATATTCATATTACAACCTTGGAGGTTCTGATGGAAGATAAAAACATGAATGAATTTGATTGTGAAAGCGTATTTGATCCACAGGATTATATGTATTTTTATGGTAATGTTCTCACCGAAGAAAGAACCGAGAGTGAAATCCAATTTCTTATAGAAGAATTGGGGCTTACGAAATCGATGTCTATATTGGACGTAGGATGTGGTTTCGGTAGGCATTCAATCAAATTAGCAAAAATAGGGCACCATGTAACCGGCATCGACCGTATGGATGGATTTATTACAGCAGCCAGGAAGAGGGCAGATTATGAGGGCTTAAAGATAAATTTCATCAAGAAGGACATGCGTCATGTAGAATTTAACGAAGAGTTCGATCGCGCACTTCTGCTCTTTACTGCTTTTGGATATTTTTCGGACGATGAAAATCTTGAAGTACTACAGAATATTTCAAAAGCTCTTGTTCCAGATGGATTGTTCTGTTTTGATATTTTTAACAGGGATGCTTTTCTTAAAGATTTTCTTCCTTACAACGTACAGGAGATAAGGCAGGATCTTATGATAGACCGCAACACATTCGATCCCAAAACCGGGAGACTGGTAGATGACAGAATTGTAATAAGAAACGGAATACGCAAAGATGTATCTTTCTCAATACGGTTATATGATTATAATGAAATTGAAAGAATGATCGGGTTGGGTGGAATGAAGATAGATAAAATTTATGGCGACTGGGACAAATCACCTTTCACAAAAGACTCAAAAGGGATGAAGATCATCGCAAAAAAATTGTAGTATAAAATACACATAATAAAAAAACCTCGGACCGAAAGATCCGAGGTTTTCTTTTTATATGTGAGGGGTTATTTCACGAGTATCATTTTCTTTACTTCATCAAAGCCTTGATTTTCAAGCTTGTAGAAATAGATACCTGTTGCCATATCAGAAATATCGATCTGGGCAGTACCACCGACGCCTTGCACAGTTTTTATAAATTCACCGTGAATATTGTATATCTTTATAGTAGCGTTTTGATTCATTGCGCTACCCTTAAGATGATATTTGATCACAGTGGAGCCTTTTGCAGGATTCGGGAAGTTGCCGAGTAAGGTGGTATTTTCATAATATGTGTTGTCATCAACACCGATTTCAGGAACACCCGTACCGAATACTTCTAAATTATCAAATGAAAATGGATTGATCTGGATGACCACATTGCCATCATAATTTTGTGCATTCTGAGGAGCGAAGGTGAGATCGTAGGTCATGCTTTCACCCATATAGATCGAGTATGCAAGAACATTTCTGCGTGGAGTTGTACCGGTTTCTGCAACTGAGTAACAAGAAGGTGTGGTTATTTGTCCGGACAATGTTCCACTACCAAGATTATAGATCGCGAATTGCATAGTGGAATCATGTCCTACCTGGACCTGGCCAAAATCAAGAGCGCCGGGTGACAGGTAAAATACAGGGAATGGTGACAGAACAGGCGGAAGTGTTATATAATCGATCCATGCACAGTCTTGTCCTCCAACTTGAGTATTGTCTTTATCATACACCCATTTGAATGTATGAGTGCCTGCGGTTACCGTGTATGACACTTCACTCCAACTCACTTCACCAGCCCATTCGCCCTGCTGGGCGCCGTCAACATAGAATTGCAGATAGTCATAGTTATTTTCCGAGGATACTTTTCTAAAGAATGAAATATCACCGGCATTTGTATCTATTGTAAGAGAAAGTTCCGTGGTTGCGTTGTTACCAATAGCTCCGGACTTTGCGCAATAATTTCCTTCATAGGGATTTACTTCATCGATAGTCCAAACTGCACTTCCTCCCATAACCCAATCATACGCATCGAAATTACCTGTTTCGAAATCTTCGATCGAGAGCCCAACATACTCATAGAACATCTCGGTGGCACTGTAATTGCCGCCTGTAACATTGAATTCGAGAGGAATGCTTACGCCATTAGGTGCACTGCTGGATACCGTAATATTGAAAACAGCATATTTAGATTGATTTGTATCAAAACTGCCGAAATCATAGGTGCCTGTATTAATAGTGACGTAGCTGTTGCTTACGAGAGTTCCGATCGCATCAGGAGAAGCTGCGTGTCCATCATTGGTTGTTTCTACTGTGATGTTCGCTGTTTCACCAGCGTCAAGACGACCATTATTATTACCGCCTGAATCATTTATCGTGAGATTTCCTACAGTAAAATGAGGAGCATTAACAACGATCCCAAATGCAGTATCCCAGGTTTCTTTTGTTCCGGGATCACCCACGACATTGACGTCGAGAACAACATAGTGCTGATCTTCAACATTGTTCGAAACGCTGAATTCATATGCGTCAACCATTGTGGAAGATTGATCAGCTCCGATAGTGCCGAAGTTCTCTGTAAAATCTGAAAAATCAATATGAGTATCTGTTGTTGAAAGTGTCGCAATGACGTTGTCGGCAGCCTGGATGCCCACGTTTTTCAGTGTTAATCCGAGCAGAATAGTTTCACCATAATCTATAACTCCATTATTATTTGCAGCAGTGTCATTAATTGAATGACCTTCATAAATAATATATGGTCCGGAAGGAGGAATGACATTTACAATACTCTCATAACGGTAGTAATTTTGCTTTACAACAGTGACAAGAACATCTATTCCAGGGAGTTGTGATACGATAGATATCGGGGTAGGAACTAAACCATTACCAACACCGGTCCCAATAATTTCACCGTCAACTGACAGGCAGATATCGGCTCCGGAATTAGCTGTCACATTAAAGGTTGTGAGACCGCTCAAGATCGCGGCATCGTGGCTGACCTGCAGGTTTTGTGGAACTTCAGAATAGACTGTCATGAAGGCATCGCCATGATGATGGAAAAGGTAATAAGTTATTTGCTTATTACTTGTATTATAGGGCCAGCTTGAACCTTCAAGGAAGATTTTACCAGCCGAGTTGCCGAAGCAGGGGTAAATCCAGTCCGAATTAGAAGGACCTGCACCATAGTCCGGCATAAACTGGGGCCACATTTGATCATACATGCCCCATACATAGGTGTCGTTCACGAACGAGTATGAGGTTTCTGAAGCAGCGATAAGCCCAAGTGCACGATGCTCATAACGATGCATTGCTTCTGCAAAACATTCTGAGGAATTATTAAACTTACCGGTTAAACAGTTGATTGAGAACACATATACAAGATCATCATTATATAATCCACTTAAATTACTATTTCCATAATTGGGCTCACCCCATCCATCTGTGCCACCGTGGTCACGGTGCTGAAGCATGAACGCTCCACTATTTATTGCATTGTTAACCTGAGTAGCATTGCCGCCGGTCCATCCACCAAGATCAGAAGGAGAGGCAGGAATATATCCTAGTCCGCTTGGACCGAAATAAGCCAAAACGGTCGAAGTATTTGTTGCTGTTGACCATGGATCTGAGTTGGGATTACCGCTATATATGGCGTTTATCCTGACCTGGTTTTTCCCAAGTATATTTGACCAGAATCCACCAACAGTCTCTGAGCATATTTGGAACCAACGTTCAGTCTGCCAACCAAGTGCGGTGATCGGATGATCATAAAAATCAGGATTTGTAGGAGGATCAGTTTCATAATCAAGGAATTTTGAGATTGTAATCTCGAGCTCGCTATAGTTTCTGGCTGTAATACGTGCAAAGTGCATGTCCGGCAAATCATCTCCATCTACATCTGCATAAACATTATCAGAAACACAACTGCCGAAAGAAGGTGAGATAATACCGGTGCCTGTTGCGCCGCCCGTGCCATAGTCAGCAAGTAATAATACTGCGGAAGGAGCAGGAGTCCATGTGTTATAAGCTGTATTGAAATAATTCTCTAAAGCTGAAGTCGTGTTACCACCAATTTGAGTGAGAGTCACAACTTGTGTCACAATACCTTGTTTTTGACGGAAATTCTTTATTGAGTCCGCCCATGTGATGAAGTCTGGATTATCAGGAACAACTATAAGATATTCACAGCCATCATCCTTTGTGGAGGTGTAAGAATAGTCTTTCTCAGGAATTGCATCATAGTTAAGCAGTGTCTGTCTGTAGATAGGATCCCACCATTTACTGCGAAGCCTGTCTTCACCAAATTGCCCGTTACCGCCGATAAAATTTAAATCAATCTGCATATCGCGATATACGATCATTTCTTTTGTAACAGGATTGTATTGGAATGGTGTTATACCAATGATCACGACATCGACTCCACGAATTTGTTTAACATCGGAAATCATAACAGGATTTGCGGGATAAAATTCATTTTTTGAGTAAATCTGCATATCCTTGTTATAATCAAGAGGTCCATCTTCAGTATCAAGTGGAATGCGGAAAGCAGGTGCGATATCCATATTCGGAACGATTTCGGTACGATAATCAACAATGTTGAAAGAGACCGAAGCGCCTTCCGGAATTGCAATAAATCTGCTCATGCCGGGAAGATCAGGTGCGCCTTCATTATTGGGAAGGAAAACACCGGGGATGTGAATACTTTGAAGAGTTTCGCCATCTACTTCTGCATCAGTAGTAAAATACTCCTGAACAGAGAAGTTGAGAGAAAGGTCAGAGGAATTTTGCCGCAGTATGCTGAATCCATGATCTCCCCAACTGTCATTATATTGCTTTGCATAAGCAATTGAAGAGAAGATAATAAGGCAAAAAGCCATTAAAAGAGCAATCTTTTTCATCAATATCCTCCATTGATTTTGATTAGATTTTTCATTTTTATTTTTTATTCAAAAATTTTTGATTAAAAAACCGACTACACGAAACTATGTCAAGTTTATATAAGAGATAATAATATTTTAAGGAAAATAAAGTGTGTAAACATATATCTACCAGGGGCTTGTTATGTCGTAGAGGGCTGCGTGAAGAATGTTGTTTTCTGAGAATATGAAATATATGTAATATTTTCCAGCTTCAAAAGGAACTTGCTTGACTTTGCCTGTTCCTTCTTGAGGAAGAAAATAATATCCGGATTCCCGGGCGCCTTTCGGCAGCCAGAAAAGTCCATAATTGCCAGTTGGGATTGCTTTGAAATTTGTCATTTCATATGGACCGAGGTCGTCAATGAGTGCGACAGAGTTGAACTCCCAGGTCTCTCCGATCTTCATAATATTAAGATTTTTCTCAGTACCATTCAACATCGATATTTTGGGATTGAAACCTGCATCGTCATCAAGAATGTAATAACTCACCATACCATTTTTTTGAGCAAGTATCGCATGTATTTTCCCACCTTCAACAGGGCAGTGGTATGGTATGTTTTCTTTATTTTTCCAGCGGACCCATTCTTTTTCTGAAGAGGGTTTATAATAAAGAAAATTTTCTTCAAGATCGGTTGTATTAAGAAGTTGAGAAGTCTCATGCGGTGGCAGATTGGTCATAGTGAAAACCGGTTTTGAAGGTTCTCCAAGACGCACATCAAAGGGCTCATCATACAAATTTACAAAGAATATTTTGGCATCCTTTATCCAAAGTGTTATTGAGGAAAGGAAATAATCATCTGAATAATAATGAACCGAGAAATATTCTCTTAGCTCCCCGGTAGATGAAATTGTCGTATCGGCAATGTTCACCTCGCGGGTTGTTAACGTGTTTTTGGTGAGATCAATATTAAAACAATAGTAATTTACCTCATCACCGCTAGAGCCGAGAGGTCGCGCATAGAGATATTTATTCACCCCAATATTTGTAATATAACCGATATAATAGGTGTCGCCAAGGTAGTCATCATTGTACGTGATGATCTTAATAAAATATGAATACGGGTCGTTTTCAATAAACTCAATTTTCTGGACATCATAGTCATCACCGGTTTCCCAGATACCAAGAAGGTTTCTGTCAATCGGAATGGTGCCAAGTTCTCCAAGAGGATATTTAGTCGCTGCGGGACAGCCAACAAGTGTCATTGCTATGGTGAGAATAATGACAAAATTCAATAAATTTTTTAACATGAATTAAATATCCTTTATACAAAAAAGCAGAAATATCACTCAAATATTCGTCAAGTTTAACGGAGCACATCACTTTTTTTCTCAACTATGAAAATTTTGACTGTCTTTCCAGAGAAAAATTTACTCCTGCGACTCATTCTTTGATGATTATGTGTTATGTGAGCTCTTTAAAAAATATATTTGCCAAAGATCTTTATCAGAAAAATGAAGTAATGGCTTGAGAGCTGCGATGCCGGATCGACCAATGGTTTTTTCAAGATACGTCATTTCAGAGAATTTATCTTGGATTGTGGAATCTATCTCAACAGGATATCCTGTTTCTCTCAACATCAATAATGCTTTTGCTCGTACTGCTAATTCAAGATGAAGTCCGAGAAAGCAGAGCATATCACCCACAATTTCCTTAGGAAGAACTTCTTGAAGCGAATAAAGATATTTTCCTGCTTTACTCTCTTTGAATCTTCCTCCTTGAAGTGACTTCAGAAGCGAGATGTCGCTTTCGAAGCCGGTATCAAGCCACTTTTCCAAACCTCTTTCGCTCTGCTGAAATATTACAAATATTACGATTGAGAAAACGATTATGAGGAGCACGGTCATCAGAATCGGAGGGAGTATAAAAAGATTAAAACTGAGATGAAAGCACATTGCGACAAGTATTCCTGGAATGAAAAACTTTATGCGTGTGCAGTTATTTTTTTCAATAATATAGCCGGAAATAATTGCCATCAGGCAGGTTGTGGAACCGTGCATGACTGCTGTTCCAAAACCCCGAAGTACCCATGTGAAAATAGTCTCGTGATTGAGAATGGACAGATAATAACTATTCTCAACAAAAGAAAAACCTGCTCCCACTGCGAAACCGATAATTGCTGCATCGACCAGAAATCCTATCCTTTTTTTATAGAAAAGTATCATGACGATAGTGGCTTTGAGCAGTTCCTCGATGGGTGGCGCAATATATATTGAAAGAGTCGTCACGTGTAGGTGAAGTATGATTTCGATGAGATACTCGATATAAAAACTGGCTACTGCAGCAATGCATCCAAGGAAGATGATTTTCAATAAGAGAGAGAGTTTCAGTAATTTATAGCTGTCAAAAATGACGAGGAAAAGAAGGAATATGAAAACCGGGCACAGGCTTACAAGAATACTGGCGATCATTCTAAAAAAGTTTGAGACTCATCATGAATTCGTGGGTGTAGTTTTTGTCATTATCAACTGCTGCGGCATATCCAAACGAGAGGTAAGTCCTCAGGAGAGAAAGTGCGACGAATTGGAAATCAACTTGCACCCCGATATTATAATACATTTTTCGCAATGTGCTATTTTCGATATTTGTAGCAAGTGCTGAAGAGAAAAGTGATGTCCTCATCCATCTTAAATAAAAGGGTATGATGCCGGATTCACGAAATCGAAGTGGAGGCAGTTCGAATTCGAGCATTGCTTTAAGAAAATTCGTTCCCGATATGCTGCTGATATCCTTGCCGGGAAAACTGTTCCATTCCCTGTATCGTTGCACATCCTTGTCATCAACCCAGTTATTTTGGAAGCCGCCAATATAAAAATTATCAAAAGGATCGTTTCTCTTTCCGGGTGAAACTCCTCCGGCAGTTCTCAGCCAAATGGAGGAGTGATTTATAAAAAGTGGAATTCCGTAATCTGCCTGTGAATGAAGAAGGACGTGCATTTTATCTTTGGCATAGCTCAGGTTTATGTGACTTCCGAGGATATAACCTTTTTCATCATCTATCGAGCCCTGTGAGCTTTGCAGGTTTTTATAGGTTATGTCTGTGTTGCACTCGACAATTGTCTTTGCGTCGATAGATACATCCTGCGAGAAGGGAAGTTCATCGAGTCCGGTATACGCAGTGAAATCTGAAGACAATGTCATTATTCTCGGTTTGTCATAGATGAGATCGTCTTTATACGATACCCCGGCAGAAAAACCTTTCCTGCTCACTTTAGTGGGTCCAAAAAGATCATAAAAATCTGTCTTATTATATGCCAGATGCAAGCCCCATTTTCTTAATTGAAAATCACCCTTCAAATGATAGGATTCGTTATCCTGGATATGTTTGTTGGGCGGAGAATAAGAAAAAGTAAGGTCGAGAATTCGCGAGCTGACATCATCAGAAAAATGAAAATAGTAGCCATAAGCTGTATAATCTTTATACCCTTCAATCACAGGATATGCAAAAAGCAGATCAATGTTTTTATATTTATCATATGCGCCATGATAAATGGCGAGTGAGTCGATATTATACTGGGAGAAATCACCGTAATTCCACTCTCGTAAAATTGGATATTTATCAGCTACTGCCTGACCGAGATACTCTATTGCACTTACTCCCGAAACAGGTTCGTTCTTTAACCAAACAGGCGAGAATCCTTTTCCACCTTCAAATTTGAATGCAATAAGAGAATCCCGGCTGACCGGAACCGGTCTGAATAATCCTGTCTCAACATTGGTCAGAACACTCATATCGTCGAATTCAAAATCGTAGCGGAAAATATTGGACACTCCTGTATAATATGATGCCCCGAAAAGATAGCGACCGTCTTTGGAAAAAACAAAATTTGCAGGAGAGCTGAAGCCGAAATCAAAGATCGTTTTGTAAGACGCATTGTTGTTCATAAGACTATCAATTTCGAATAATGCTAATTCCTGAGTGCCATCAGCATGAGTCAATGCTGCAGATAATTTCTTTCCGTCAGGTGAAATGTCGAGATCGTAAATTGATGTGCTGTAATGAAATGCATGGACTGCTTTCCATTCTTTATAAGGAGATTCCATTCTTATGAGCGTAGATATTCCGTCAGAATGCCTGACAGCCCACAGTGAGGAATCAGCAGGATTTGATACAAGATCGCCGGCACGGAGATTGTTATATAGTTTAGTGATCTTTCCTGTCTCAATATCAACAACATTCAGGTCTCTGAGAGTATAATTATCTGTCGTGAAGTAAATCTTTTTTTGAGATTTATCAGGCGCCATTGAACAGGTGAAATAGGTGGATGCACCCCTGAGATTGCATATTTTATGAAAATCTCCACTCTTTACATCTATGTAGCCAAGCTGAGGAAGCTGACCGGGAAATTTAATTGCCGTGTAAAGTCTTCCTGTTTCTTCTTCATAATAACTTTTCGAGACAGATCCAAGAATTTTATCAGTAATTTCTTTGCAATCAGTAACGGGATTTTCTGCAACCTTTAAAAGGTTTTTCTTCTGCCAGTTATGCTCAAATGCAATCCAGTCTGACCAAGCATGGCGTAGAGATTTTCCATATACTTTTTTAAATTGCGAAGTAAAGCACTGATCGCTCTCATCGACTCTATTGACCCAGGTGATAAGTTTCTCCGGTCCGTAAATGTATGCTAAATAAACAAAAAATCTTGCTCCGTACAAATAAGAATTTGCCCCAACCTGAAAATCGATCGCAGTACCCTCAGACTCTAAACCTACTGCGTGATACATGGGGATGGAATCCTTTACCATAGCCCTAAAAACCATTTCGTCATATGAACTCATCGTGCGTCCGACACCTCTACACATCCAGGTTTCCATGAAGACTGCGATGCCTTCATGGAACCATCTGGGAGCAAATTTTCTCGGCACGGTCAAATACGAATAGAGAAGGGATATGGGATTTGCGGAATTTTGCTGTACTTTGCCCATGAAAAGTTTGCGGAAGAACCGTTCTGATTTTCCGGAGTTATCCATTGCAACTACATGTGTAAGCTCGTGATTCATCAGAAAGGACATTCGTTCACCCGAAGGAGCAACTTCAAACACATACATGCTTGGAGCGATGTTCACAAATACAAAATTGACCGGGGCAGCAGTAGCACCTCCATTACTCCAATCAGAAAAATCTTCTAAGAAGAATGTAACAGGTTCTTGCGATTTATAATCCCAGAAATCCTTGTAATAATTATATGTATTAAGAAAGGAACGAGCTAAGTGGGGGACGATATAGGAATGGGCATTTGAGTAATAGATCAGATTGAGATCTTCTGTTTTTAGTTGTTTAAATTGCTGAGAATGCGCCGGGGAAATGAGATTCAAAAAGAGGAAAAAAAAGATAACTGCTTTGAGGATGCGTTTCAATGATATATTATAACGGAATAATAATATCATTTAAATAAATTGATGCT
>Ga0268278_1000317_pt1 | contig 36662 bp, 39 predicted proteins | sample saktaG_3_FD_190135 | JGI IMG/M metagenome (GOLD analysis project Ga0268278, IMG submission 190135) | Saline water microbial communities from Sakinaw Lake, British Columbia, Canada - sak_2010_1_5_55m | ecosystem: Environmental > Aquatic > Non-marine Saline and Alkaline > Saline ...
GGATAGTCTTGATAATTATATTCCTGAGCCCAAAAGAGATACTGATAAACCTTTCTTAATGCCGATTGAAGATATTTTTACCATTGAAGGCAGAGGCACCGTGGTTACTGGAAGAATTGAAAGAGGGGTTATTAAAATAAACGAAGAAATAGAAATCGTCGGTTTAAGACCAACTCAAAAAACAGTGGTTACCGGAATTGAAATGTTTAGAAAATCTTTAGACGAAGGAAGAGCTGGAGATAATGCTGGTGTTCTTTTGCGGGGAACTAAAAAGGACGATGTGGAAAGAGGACAGGTTCTTGTTAAACCGGGAACGGTTCATCCTCATACTGAATTTGAAAGCCAGGTTTATATTCTTTCTAAAGAAGAAGGTGGTCGTCATACCCCATTTTTCAATGGTTATAAACCCCAGTTTTACATTAGAACGACTGATGTTACTGGTGAAGTAACCTTACCAGAAGGAACAGAGATGGCTATGCCGGGCGATACATTAATTTTCAAGGTAAAATTATATAAAGAAATCGCTCTGGAAGAACAACAAAGGTTTGCTATTAGAGAAGGGGGAAGAACAGTTGCTTCCGGGGTAGTTACAAAAATTGTTAAATAATTTGTTTAAGCAATGGCGCAAGTAGAAACTTGCGCCATTGCTTCCTATATTAATTTGACACGTTTTTTAAAAGCGCAAGTTCTTATAATTGGATTTATTTTTTTGACAATGGCAGACAAAATAGTTCAGAAAAAACAATCTGAAAAACAAGAGGCTAAAAATCAGCCGAGGATTAGAATTAAGGTCAAATCATATGACCATAGGATTATTGATGAGGCCATAAAGGGAATTATTGAAGCCGTTTCCAGAACTGGAGCGGAAGTAATCGGACCCGTTTTTCTTCCGACTGAAAAAAGGAAATATACAGTTTTGAGGTCATCCTTTGTCCATAAGGATTCCCGCGATCAATTTGAAAAAAGGGTTCATAAACGATTATTGGATATTGTTAATTTTAGCCAAAAAACTATGGAAACTTTAACCAGTCTTAATCTTCCGGCTGGAATAGACGTAGAAATAAAAATGTAATCTTAAAAAGAAAAAGAAAGATTAAAAGTGAACCTTTGGTTATCATTTAATCAATCTTATTTCTTGTTTTTTGAGGTTAAACTTCTCTAAAAACAACAATTATATAGGCTATTTGAAACCGGAATTAAGGCCGGCAAACTTTGGCCTTTAATCCGGTTTTTTTGTCCATTCACTTTATGTTTATTTTAGGAAAAAAAATTGAAATGACCCAGATTTTTCAGGATAACAAAGTGGTTCCGGTTACTAAAATTTTAGCGGGACCATGTTTGATTACCCAAGTTAAAAATAAAGAAAAAGACGGCTATCGAGCGGTTCAACTTGGCTTTGGAAAAAAGAATTTAAAAAATAAACCCCTAATTGGTCATTTAAAAAAGACAGAATCTGAAAAAGATTTTAATTACTTTTTAAGAGAATTTTTAATAGAAAAAGAAGAAAAAGAATATCAATTGGGAGAAAAAATTACCGTTGATATTTTTAAACCTGGCGATAAAATTAAAGTAAGGGGTTGGTCAAAAGGAAGAGGTTTTCAAGGGGTGGTCAAAAGACACGGTTTTCACGGTTCTCCTGCCACTCATGGACACAAAGATCAGTTAAGGATGCCTGGTTCAATTGGCGCTACTGGTCCGGCTAAAGTTTTTAAAGGTGTGAAAATGGGCGGCCGCATGGGCGGAAATCGAGTGACAGTTAATAATTTAGAAGTTATTGGAATTTTACCGAAAGAAAATATTTTATTAGTTAAAGGCGCGGTGCCCGGAGCAAGAAATTCTTTTTTAGAAATTTTAAAAGTTAATTAAAAATATGTTAAAGGTTCCGGTTTATAATCAAAAAGGAGAAAAAGTTGGAGAGCAAGATTTAAATCCTGAAATTTTCGGTTTGGAAGCAAAAGAGGAAGTAATTCATCAAGTCGTGGTTTCTCTTTTAGCTAACCAGCGCCACAATTTTGCTCATGCTAAAAATAGATCTGAAGTAAGAGGAGGAGGGAAAAAACCTTGGCGTCAGAAAGGAAGTGGGCGGGCAAGGGCCGGTTCTACTCGTTCTCCACTTTGGCGGGGAGGAGGAATAATTTTTGGTCCGAGTAAAGATAGAAATTATTCTCAAAAAATAAATAAAAAATTAAAAAGGAAGGTTCTTTTAATGTGTTTTTCTGAAATAGTAAAACAAAATCAATTATATATTATAGATAAGATAGATATGGCTGAAATTAAAACTAAAGCTTTTTACCAAATTTTAAATAAGATTATCCCAGATTATTCCAAAGGAAAAGAAAATAAAAAAGTTATTTTTAGTTTAGTTGAAAAAGATTTAAACCTTATTTCTTCAGCGAGAAATATTGAAAATTTAAAAATTTTGCCGGTGACAAATTTGAATATTCTAGATTGTTTAAAATATAATCATTTGGTCCTTGATTTAAAAGGAATTGAAAAAGTTCAAGAATATTTTAGTAATCAATAAAATAAATTAATTAATATGGCAATTTTTACAAAGAAAAATCAGCCCCAAGAAAATCAAAAAGTGAAGAAAGAAGAATTAAAGATAGAAAAGCCTAAAAAAATTTCTTCGGTTCAAAAAGATATTTCTGTCACAACGGTTGGAACGAAAAAAGAGATTAGAAGCAGGATGGATAAATCTTTTTTGGTTCGGCCGATTATTACTGAAAAAGCCACTGAACAACAAGCTCAAAATCGCTATATTTTTGAAGTTGATTTAAAGGCCAATAAAATAATGATTAAAAAGGCCATTAAAGACCTTTATCGGGTTAATCCTCTAAAAGTAAATATTGTTCGCATTAGTGGAAAAAATGTTCGTTACGGCAAATCAAAAGGAAGAACCAAGAATCGGAAAAAAGCAGTGGTTTTTTTAAAGCCGGGAGATAAGATAACATTTTTATCTGAAAAGGCAAATTTATAAAATAATTTAAAAGGATAAAATATTAAAAAAATAATAAATAACATTTTCTCATGTTAAAAATATATAAGCCAACAACTCCTGGAAGGAGAAAAACGAGTGTTATTGACCACAGATTATTATCTAAAGTAAAACCTTTAAAAAGTTTAATAGAGATTAATAAGAAAAGATCTGGAAGAAATAATAGTGGTCAAGTCACGGTTCGTCATCAAGGAGGGGGAGAAAAAAGATATTACCGCAAGATTGATTTTAAACAGGATAAATTTGATTTATCTGGCAAAATCAAAACTTTAGAGTATGACCCAAATCGTTCAGCTTGGATTGCTTTAGTTTCTTATCAAGATGGTGAAAAAAGATATATTTTGGCTCCGGACGGTTTGAAGGTTGGCGACGTTATTATTAGTTCAAAAAATAAAATTGATGCAAAAATAGGAAATCGTTTGCCCTTAAAACATATTCCTTCAGGAACAAGTATTCATAATATTGAGTTAATTCCCGGTCAGGGTGGCCGTTTAGTGCGTTCAGCCGGTAACGTTGCGTCACTAATGGCTTTAAATAATGGTTTTGCTCAAATCAAACTTCCTTCTAGCGAAAGAAGAATGATTTCGGAAAATTGTTTAGCTAGTTGTGGCCAGATTAGCAATTCGGATTGGCGATATGTTCGCTGGGGAAAAGCCGGAAGAATGCGTCATCGGGGAATTAGGCCCTCAGTTAGAGGGAAGGCAATGGCGCCCGTTGCTCATCCGCATGGCGGAGGAGAAGGGCATAGTCCCATCGGTCTGAAAAGACCTAAAACTCCTTGGGGTAAACCTGCTTTAGGAGTAAAAACAAGAAATAAGAAAAAATGGACAAATAAATATATTATTCAAAGAAGAGTAATTAAAAAAAGAAAAAAATAAATAAATATAATTTTAACAAATTTTTATATGTCTCGTAGTTTAAAAAAAGGACCCTGGATTGATCCAAAATTGATGAAAAAAGTCTTGATGGCTAAATCCGGGGAAAAAACAACAATTAAAACTTGGGCTCGTTCTTCTACTATTGTGCCGGAAATGGTCAACCTTACCATTGAGGTTCATAATGGCAAGAAACATATTCCGGTTTTTATTGTTGAAGATATGGTCGGTCATAAATTGGGAGAGTTTTCACCTACTAGAAAGTTTGAAAAACATGGCGGGAAAATGCAGAAAGGAATTGATGCGACCACTAAAAAATAAATAATTAGAGAATTATTATGGAAATAAAAGCAATTGGAAAATATTTCAGGATTTCGGCCAAGAAAACAAGATTAGTAGCTGATTTAATTAGAAGAAAAAATGTTAAGGAAGCGATTGATTATTTGGATTTTATTCCTAAAAAAGCGAGTGGTTTTATTAAAAAAGTTTTGAAATCAGTTTTAGCCAATGCGGAACATAATTTTAATTTAAAAAAAGAAAATTTATTTATTAAAGAAATTAAAATAAATGAAGGGCCGGCTTTAAAAAGATGGCGACCAAGAGCTTTTGGTCGCGCTGGGAGGATTAGAAAAAAAAGCTCCCACATTGAAATTATTTTAGGTGAAATAAACCCCACTCATAATTTAAAAAAAGATAATAAAAAAGATAAAATAAAAGAGCCAGAGATAAAAACAGCAGTTCAGGAAGAAATAAAAGAAAATTTAGGAACAGTTCATACTTCAAAATCAGAAAAAGAAGAAAAGTTTTTAAAAACTTCTTTAAATCTAAAGCCTCAAAAAGGAGAGAGAGGGCATGTAAAAAACATTTTTAGGAGAAAAAGTATTTAATTATTTATTAATATCTTAGATAATATATAGTAGAATAAAAAATATTTATGGGAAGAAAAGTAAATCCAAAAATTTTCCGGATCCCTTACAATCGAGAATGGGATTCAAAATGGTTTGCTAATAAATGTCAATTTAAGAATTTTTTAAAACAAGACATAGAAATTAGAAAATATTTAAAAACCAAATTGAAAAATTGTGGAATTTCTAAAATAAATTTAGAACGTTTGGCTACTGTTTTAAGATTGACTATTCATACCGCCAAACCAGGCTTGATTATCGGACGCGGGGGTGTTGATATTGAAAATTTAAAGAAAAGTTTAAAAGAAAAGTTTTTAGATGAAAAATTGAATTTGGAGATTAATGTGATAGAAGAAAAAGAACCTTTAATATCTCCGGCGGTTATTTTAGAATCAGCCATTATGGATTTGGAAAAAAGAATACCTTTTCGTCGGATTATGAAAAAAATTATTAAGCAAGTTAAAGCCAGTAAGGCGGAAGGGGTAAAGGTAGTTTTGAATGGTCGGTTAGGAGGCGCGGAAATAGCCCGTTCTGAAAAATTAATTTGGGGGAAATTGCCATTACATACTTTACGCGCTGATATTGATTATTCTCGCGGAGTTGCTGCTACAATTTATGGCACAATTGGAGTAAAAGTATGGGTTTATAGAGGAGAAAGATTTAAAGATAATGAAAAAAAGACTTTTGATCAAATAAATCTTAAAGATTCTAATAAATAATTATTATTGTTGTTTAATATTCGAAATATATGTTAATGCCAAAAAAGACAAAACACCGAAAACAGCAAAAGGGCAAAAGCCGCAATAAAGGACAGGCTAGTAAAGGCATTAATGTTAGTTTTGGCGAATATGGTTTGAAAAGTCTTGAACATTGTTGGATAACCGCTCGCCAAATTGAATCAGTTAGAAGAACTATTACTAAAAATTTCAAAAAGAAGGGCAAGGTTTGGATTAGAATTTTTCCTGATAAATCAGTGACGGTTAAGGGAGCAGAAACTCCTATGGGAAAAGGAAAAGGAGCAGTTGATCATTATGTGGCAGTAATTAAACCAGGAATGATTCTCTTTGAAGTGGCTGGAATTGACGAAGAAACAGCTAAAAAAACTTTAAAAGCCGCTTCTTATAAATTGCCGGTTAAAACCAAGTTTATCATCAAATAAAAACTATGAATATTTCAGAATTAAGACAAAAAAGCAAGCCGGAATTAGAAAAGACGCTTCAGGACACAAAAGAAAAACTAAGAAATTTAAATTTTAGCATTCAATTAAAGCAGTCAAAAAATGTCAGGGAAGTAAGAAAAACTAAGAAATTAATCGCTCAAATTTTTACTATTTTAAAAATAAAGTAATATTAATTAAATTATAAATATAAAAATAGATATGGCAAAAAAAATATTTCAAGGTCAGGTGGTAAGTGATAAAATGGATAAAACAATTGTAGTTCAAATCAATCAAATTAAGGTCCACCCTCTTTATAAAAAGAGATATCGAGTCAGTAAAAAATATAAAGTTCAAGATGAAAAGGGCCAAGCAAAAATTGGCGACAAAGTTATTTTTGAAGAATGTCGGCCTTTATCTAAAGATAAAAAGTGGCGTTTAATAGAAAAAAAATAATTATTTTTTTGATAAATCCTTAAAGGATAAATAAAATATATGATTCAACCGCAAACGAGACTAAAAATTATCGACAACACTGGAGCAAAAGAAGTGCAGTGTATTCGCGTTCTTGGCGGTTATAAAAAAAGATATGCTCGGGTCGGTGATATTATTACCGTGACTATTAAAAAAGCGGTTCCTCACACTTCAGTTAAAAAGGGAGAAATCGTTCATGTGGTTATCGTTAGGACAAGAAAGGAAACTCGTCGTCCGGACGGCACTTATATTAGATTTGATGATAATGCCGGGGTAATTATTGATAAAAAGACTAAGGAGCCTAAAGGAAGCCGTATTTTTGGCGCGGTTTCAAGAGATTTAAGAGAACATGGCTTTAATCGGATTATTTCTTTATCTCCTGAAGTATTATAATTTAGAATAATGATGCAAAAAAAGATATGAAAATAAAAAAAGGCGACAACGTAAAAATTATTAGTGGAAAAGACAAAGGAAAAAAAGGAAAGATTTTGCGAGTTTTACTTAAGGATGAAAAAGTTGTGGTGGAGGGTTTAAATTTAGCGACTCGTCATGTTAAACCAAAGAGAGAGGGAGAAAAGGGACAAAGGATTAAAATGGCAATGCCTTTAAAGGTTTCCAAAGTGCTTCTTATTTGTCCAAATTGCAAAAAAGCGATTCGTTCGGGATATAAAATTTTAGCTGATGGGAAGAAAGAACGATTCTGTCGAAAATGCAAAGATGTTTTTAAATAAAATTTATGACGAATATAAAGACAAAATATTTAAAAGAAATTGTTCCTGAATTGAAAAAATCTTTTGGTTTTAAAAACGATTTTATGGTTCCGAAATTAGAAAAGATTAAGATTAATGTCGGAATTAGCAAAAAAGAAACAGAACATAACTCAAAATATTTAGAAATAGTGGAAGGAACGATTACTCAAATAAGTGGTCAAAAGCCGGTTCAGAATTTAGCTAAAAAATCAATTGCTGGATTTAAAATAAGAGAAGGAATTCCGGTTGGCGTAAGCGTTACCTTAAGGGGCAAAAGAATGTATGATTTTTTAGAAAAGGTTATTAATATTGTTTTGCCAAGAATCAGAGACTTTCGCGGTTTAAATGAAAAAAGTATTGACCAAAACGGAAATTTATCAATTGGTTTTAAAGAACAAACTGTATTTCCTGAAATTGACCAGGAAAAAATAGAAAAAGTCCATGGTTTGCAAATAACATTTACTGTTAAATCCGCTAATCGAGAACAGGGATTAGCTCTATTTAAATTACTTGGTTTTCCTTTTAGAAAAATAATAATTAATTAATTTTTAATGTTAAAAAGATAAGAAAATGGCAACAAAAGCGCAGAAAATAAAATCTGAAAAAAAACCAAAATATAAAAGCAGAATTGTTCATCGATGCTGGCGTTGCGGGAGGCAACACGGGTATATGGGTGAGTTTGGTATTTGTCGAATTTGTTTTAGAGAATTAGCTTGTAAAGGATCAATTACGGGAATTAGAAAATCATCCTGGTAATTTTCAAAAATAATTATCAATTTTAATAAAACATTTAAATAAATTTATTATGACAGATCCAATCGCTGATATGTTAACCAGAATTCGTAATGCTCTTGCTGTTAAAAAAGAAAGAGTAGTTTTACCATATTCTAAGATTAAATTTGAAATTGCTAAAGTTTTAGAAAAGGAAAAATGGATTCAAAGAGTGGAAGTAATTAGTTTGGATAAAATTAAAAGCGAATTCAAACAAATAAAAATTACTTTAAAATATAAAGAAGGTGGAGAGCCATCAATAAAAGTTATTAAGAGAGTAAGTCGTCCCGGATGTCGAATTTATGTTAAAAAAGATAAAATTCCTAAAGTTTTAAATGGTTTTGGTATTAATATTTTATCAACTTCCCAAGGTTTAGTTACTGGTCAACAAGCAAGAGAAAAGGGCTTGGGCGGGGAATTAATTTGTGAATTATATTAATTGGTCAAATAATTATTGAATATGTCAAGAATCGGTAAAAAAATTATTGTAGTTCCGGAAGGCGTAGAAGTAAAAATTGAAAAAGAAAACATTAATATTAAAGGAAAAAAGGGAGAATTAAATCAATTCTTGCCGAATTTTATTAAAGTTGAAAATAACGAAAATCAAATTAAGGTATTTGTTAATAATCCGGAAGATAAAAAACAAAATGCTTGTTGGGGGACATTTGCCGCTTTAATCTTCAATATGATAAAGGGGGTAAGTGAAGGTTTCGAAAAGAAATTAGAATTAGTTGGAGTCGGCTTTCGCGCTCAAGTCAATGGGAATAAAATCATACTTAATATTGGATTTTCTCATCAAGTGGAATTTCCTCTCCCTCAAGGAATTGAGGCCATTGTGGAACAAAATACAATTTTATTAAAAGGTATTGATAAACAATTAGTAGGGGAAATGGCGGCGCAGATTAGAAAATTAAGAAAACCAGAGCCTTATAAAGGAAAAGGAATCAGATATTTTGGAGAAATTGTTAGAAAAAAAGCTGGTAAAAAGGCGGGCGCTTAACAAAAGTTATTTTAAAAGTTATATTTATATAATATATAATATATGGTAGTAAAAACTAAAACACAACAAAGAGAAAGAAGAAAAAATAGAATTAGGACTAAAATTAATGGCACCCATAAACGCCCAAGATTGTCTGTTTTTAGAAGTAATAAATATATTTATCTTCAATTAATTGATGATGAAAAAGGAAAGACATTATTGGCGCTTAATGATCAAACGATAAAAAGTGAAAAAAATAAGATAACTAAAATTGATTCAGCTTTTGAATTGGGAAAAGCTTTAGCTCAGAAAGCCTTGGAGAAAAAAATTCAAAACATTGTTTTTGATCGTGGTGGTTATAAATACCACGGTCGAGTAAAAGCCGTCGCTGAAGGAGCTAGGGAAGGCGGTTTAAAATTTTAAAATTATGCCTTATCAAGAAAAAAATAGAAATCAAAGAAATAATCCCAGAATTAAAGAGGAAAGAGAGTACGAACAACAGTTGGTTGATTTGGCTCGAGTTACCAGGGTAGTAAAAGGCGGTAAACGTTTGAGTTTCCGCGCTTGTATTGTTTTAGGTAATTTTAAAGGGGAAGTTGGGGTAGGGGTTGCCAAGGGAGCAGATGTTTCTATCGCGATTGAAAAAGCGGTTCGAAAAGCAAATAAGAATTTAATTAAAGTTTTAATTGTTAATGAAACAATCCCTCATTGGGTTTTAGAAAAATATGGCGCGGCTAAAATTTTAATTCGCCCGGCAGAAAAGGGTCATGGTTTAGTGGCAGGCGGAGTGGTAAGAACAGTTTTATCTTTGGCCGGATTAAAAAATGTCACGGCTAAAATTATGGGGTCGAAAAATAAAATTAATAATGTTCAAGCAACTATTAAAGCGTTAGAATCTTTAAGGTCTCAATAGAATTAAAATAATTTTTATGGCTGTTAAATTATCTCAATTAAAACCGGCAATTGGCTCCAGAAAAAAAGGTAAAAGGATCGGTCGAGGAAATAATTCCTCTGACCCTGGTACTTATTCTGGAAGAGGAATGAAAGGGCAACGATCTCGTTCTGGAGGAAAAAAAGGATTAAAAGTTAAAGGATTAAAAAGTATTTTAAAGAGTTTCCCCAAAAAGAAAGGCTTTAAACGGCATTTTTGTAACTTTGATAAAGTAATTAATTTGAGTTATTTAGAAAAAAAATTTAAAGAAGGGGACATAATTGATATAAAAAAATTGCGAGAAGCCGGTATCTTGAAAAAAAAGGATGGAAGGATTAAAATTTTAGGAAGAGGAGAATTAAATAAAAAATTAACTGTTCAGGCTCACGCTTTTTCTGATTTAGCTAAGAAAATAATTGAAAAAGCTGGTGGAAAGGCGATTATTTCACCTTCTTCTAAGAAGAAAAAAATAAAAAAATAAAATGTTGGAAAAAGTCAAACAAGTTTGGCAGATTAAAGATTTAAGAAATAAAATACTTTTTATTTTAGGGCTTCTTTTTATTTTTCGTTTAGCGGCTCATATCCCGATTCCCGGAGTCAATATTGCTAATTTAAAAGATTTTTTTTCTCGCAATGAAATGTTAGGAATGTTAAATATTCTTTCTGGAGGAGCAATGTCTAATTTTTCATTAGTCGCCATGGGAGTTGCCCCTTATATTACCGCTTCCATTATTATGCAGCTTTTAACAATGATTGTTCCTCGTTTGGAAGAATTAAGCAAAGAAGGGGCGAGTGGTTATCATAAAATAAATCAATATTCAAGATTATTAACCATTCCTTTGGCTATTTTACAGTCTTATGGCATGATTATGCTTTTTCGTCAATCTAGTCAGCAGATTATCGGCGATTTGTCCTTTTTTCAATTAACCAATATTATTTTAGTAATGACTGCTGGGACGGTTTTTCTAATGTGGCTGGGAGAATTAATTACGGAAAAAAAGATTGGCAATGGAATATCTCTTCTTATTTTAGCTGGAATTGTAGAAAGGATTCCGGTTTCTATTCAACAAATGATAGTTACGTTTTCAAAAGAGCAGATTATTAATTTGTTGGTTTTAATTGTTTTAGCCCTTATTACAATTGCCGGAGTGGTTTTTATTACCGAAGGACAAAGAAATATTCCAATTACTTATGCTCGGCGAATCAGGGGGAACAGAATGTATGGTGGCACAGACACTTACCTTCCTTTAAAAGTAAATCAAGCGGGAATGATTCCTATTATTTTTGCTATTTCTTTAGTTTTATTTCCTGGTTTAATTGGCCAATTATTAACGAGGTCAAGTTCTATTTTTTGGAATAAAGCTGGAACAATTTTAATGGCAATTAATCAAAATCAATTAATTTATGGCTTGCTTTATTTTATTTTAGTTGTTGCTTTTACTTATTTTTACACCAGTATTATTTTTCATCCGGTTCAGATTGCGGAAAATTTGCAAAAACAAGGGGGATTTATTCCCGGCTTAAGGCCGGGCAAACCAACGGCTAATTTTTTATCTTTAGTTAGCAATAGAATTATGTTAGCAGGAGCTTTATTTTTAGGAATCATTGCTATTCTGCCAATAATTACTCAAAACTTTTTTAAATTTTCTAGTTTTACTATTGGCGGCGCGGCTATTTTGATTGTGGTAAGCGTGGTATTAGAAACAGTTAAGCAAATTCAAGCTCAAGTTTCTATGCACGAATACGAAGGATTATAAAAGTAAATAAAATATTTTATGGGCAAAAAAGTTTTTAATCTTATTATTTTAGGCCCAGCTGGATCAGGCAAAGGAACCCAATCTCAGATGTTGGCAAAAGAATTTGGATTACAAACAATTGAAATGGGTCATTTAGTCCGCCAAGTGAGCGAAAAAAAAGACGCGCAAGGTAAATTAGCTAAATGGATGGATAAAGTCGGGATGCATTTTCCCGATGATTTTATTTTTGATTTATTTCAGCAAGCTTTTAAAAAAATAAACAAGCAAAAAGGGCTTTTAATTGATGGCTATCCTAGAACCGCAGGGCAAGCTTATGATTTAGCAAGGATTTTAGAAAATCAAAAAAGGCCAACTTACGCTATCTTATTTGAAGTAAGCGATCAATCGGCAATGAAAAGGCTTTTAAAAAGGAGTGTCTGTTCTAATTGCGGGAAAATTTTTAGTTCTCGTAAAATAAAAAAATGTTCTGATTGCGGAGGAAAAATTCAAGTTAGAGGTTATGATCAGGAAAAAAAAGCGATTCAAAGAAGATTAGATTGGTTTCATCAAAGAGTAAAACCAGCGATAGATTTTTATCGCCGAAAAAAAATACTCATCGTAGTTAATGGAGAAGGTTCAATAGAAGATATTTCCCGCCAGGTTATTAAAAAATTAAAAGGGAAAATATCTTTATGTTCATGATTCCCATAAAAAGCGAAAAAGAAATAGAAATAATGCGTCAGGCTGGGAAAATTCTTGCCCAGACTATGAATAAAATCGCCCCCTATGTTAAACGGGGCGTTTCTGCTATGGAATTGGATAAGATAGCAGAAAATTTTATTATTAGTCAAAAAGCTGAGCCGGCTTTTAAGGGCTACGGTCATAAGGATCGGCCATATCCAGCCACTCTTTGTGTTTCAGTTAATGAAGAAGTGGTGCATGGCATTCCTTGGAAAAATAAGATTTTGAATTCTGGAGATATTGTTGGCATAGATTGCGGCGTTAAATTTCAAGGTTATTATTCTGATATGGCAGTCACTTTTGGAATAGGAAAAATTTCAGCTCAAGCTGATAAATTAATAGAAATTACTCAACAATCATTGGAAAGAGTAATTTCTATTATTAAACCAGGAATTCGTTTAGGCGATATTTCTTGGACAATTCAATCTTTTGTTGAAAAAAATGGATTTTCTATTGTTCGGCAATTGACTGGACATGGCATTGGTAGAGAACTTCATGAAAGCCCAAGTATTTTTAATTATGGAGACCCCAAAACCGGACCGATTTTAAAATCTGGAATGGTTTTGGCCATTGAACCAATGGTTAATTTAGGAGACTGGGAAATAGAAACGAGCAATGATGGTTGGACAGTTATTAATGTTGATAGAAGTTTATCTGCTCATTTTGAACATACTATTTTAATTACTTCAACTGGCGCTGAAGTTTTAACTAAAATGTAAGCTTAATATTTATGATAAAAAGAATTTTAGGAATTGATCCTGGTCAAAGATATTTTGGACTGGCAATTGCCGACTTAGAAACAAAAATTTCTTCACCCTATAAAATTTTAGATTTAAAAGAAAAAGATTTTTTAAAAAAATTAAAAGATATTATTAAAAAAGAAGAAATTAAAAAAATTGTTGTTGGCAAACCTCTTAATTTGAGAGGGGAAAGAACAAAAGAAACACTTAATCTTGAAAAAATTATGAATTTATTTAAAGATGAAATAAAGATTCCGTTTATTGATTTTGATGAAAGATTAACTTCAAAAATGGCTGATAAAATTGATTTAAAAAATAAAAAAAAAGACCATGCTGTCGCGGCGTCAATTATTTTACAGAATTTTTTAGATAAATTTTATGGTTAATTTGCTTTTTTTATTTTTAAGTTTTTTAATTTCTTTGATTTTAACTCCTTTGTTTCGGCTTTTTTCTCTAAAATTTAAAATTGTAGACCGACCAGAAAAATTGAGGAAAATACATCAAAAGCCAATACCTCTTTTAGGGGGTTTGGCGATTTTTTTATCATTTTTTTTGGTTTTATTTCTTAGTCGGCAAACAATTTGGTTTTCTAATTTAATTTCCCAAGCAGATAAAATTACTGATAAAAATTTGATTGGTCTTTTTATTGGGGGAATATTTTTAATGATTGGAGGATTTTTAGATGATAAATATAATTTAAAACCCAGTCGCCAGTTAATTTGGCCCATTCTTGCTTGTTTAAGTGTTATTATTAGCGGAATTGGAATAAAATTTATTAATAATCCTTTAATTTTGAGTCAAAATAGTTATTTATTTTTAGATCAATTGAGAATAAAAATTTTTCAATTTAACCAAACTCCTTATTATTTTACTCCCTGGGCAGACTTAATCACTTTCTTTTGGTTGCTTATTTTAATGTATTCCACGAAACTTTTAGACGGTTTAGATGGATTAGTTTCCGGTTTAACGACAATTGGCGCTTTATCCATAGCCGGACTTTGTTTTTTTACTCAGTTTTATCAACCGGAAGTTGGTTTAATGGCGCTAATTTTAGCTGGCGCCAGTTTGGGTTTTTTATTTTTTAATTGGCATCCTGCAAAAATATTTTTAGGCGAAGGCGGAAGCCTTTTTGCTGGTTTTATTTTAGGGTCTTTAGCAATTATTTCTGGGAGTAAAGTGGCGACTACTTTTTTAATTTTAGGGTTAGCCATTATTGATCTTATTTCCGTAATTATTCAGCGGGTTTTTATAGAAAAACGATCTCCTTTTCAAGGAGACCAAAAACATTTTCATTTTCGTTTGCTGAAAGCCGGTTTTTCTCATCAAACTGTGGTGCTTTTTTATTGGTTTTTCGCCGCAATTTTTGGTTTAAGCGCTTTATTTTTACATACTCAAGGAAAAGTAATTTCCTTGATAGTTTTAATTATTTTGGGCATCAGTTTGATCGTTTATTTTTCTTCTTTTAAAAAAATAATAAAAAAAGAGTAAAAATCAAGAAAAAATGATAAAAATTTTAATTGACAATCTTTATTATAGGATATAATATAAGGATATGGAAAATCAAAATCAGGAAAAAGTTTCAGATAATATTATTTTATTCGCGGAAACAAATTATCGAAATATTAGAAGAAAATTCGGGATAAAAACAGCTGACCGGCGTCAACATATGTATTTTATCGGGAAAACTGGGACTGGTAAGTCTACGGTTTTGGAAAATATGATTTATCAGGATATTCATGAGGGCCATGGTTTGGCTGTTGTTGACCCGCACGGAGAATTAGCAGAAAAAGCTCTTAATTTTGTCCCCGCCAGCCGAATTAATGATGTCATTTATTTTAATCCCGCAGACATGGAATATCCATTTGCTTTTAATGTTTTGGAAAGAGTGGATGTTGGGCATCGCCATTTAGTTGCTTCCGGATTAGTGGGTGTTTTTAAAAAGATTTGGGCTGACTCTTGGGGTCCTCGTTTGGAATATGTCTTGCGTAATGCGATTCTAGCCCTTTTAGAATATCCGGGAAGCACTCTTTTGGGAATTATGAAGATTTTAGTGGATAATGAATTTCGTAAAAAAGTGGTTTCTCGTTTAAGTGATCCGGTAGTTAAATCATTTTGGGTTGATGAATATCCAAAATATTCGGAAAAATTAAGAACTGAAGCAATTGCGCCTATTCAAAATAAGGTTGGCCAATTTTTATCAACTTCTTTGATTAGAAATATTGTCGGCCAAGTTAAATCTAAAATTAGTTTGCGTCAAGTGATGGACGAAAAAAAGATTTTAATTATGGACCTTTCAAAAGGAAGAATTGGAGAAGATGCTTCGGCTTTAATGGGAGCGATGATGATTACTAAGCTTCAAATGGCCGCGATGAGTAGGATTGATATTCCGGAAAATGAACGACACGATTTTTATCTATATGTTGATGAATTTCAAAATTTTGCCACCGAATCATTTGCCAATATTTTATCAGAAGCGAGAAAGTATCGTTTAAATTTAATTATTGCTCATCAATATATTGGTCAGTTAATGTCAGAAAACACTCGGGTACGAGATGCGGTTTTTGGCAACGTTGGGACAATGATTGTTTTTCGAGTAGGCGCCGAAGACGCGGAATTTTTAGCTAAAGAATTCCAACCCCGTTTTGAAGAAACCGATTTGGTTGATTTAGATGCTCATAATATTTATGTTAAATTAATGATTGACGGCATTACCTCAGAACCATTTTCCGCTTTAACCCTGCCCCCTCTAAGTCATTTAGAAGACAATCGAGAAAAAATTATTAGAATTTCTCGAGAGCGTTACGCAGAGCCTAAAAAGATAGTGGAGGAAAAAATTGCCCGTTGGAGCGGGTCGATTGAAAAAGGTCAAGAATTGCCCCAAACTTATCAAGATAAATGCGAAGCAAATTGCGATAGTTGTGGAGCAACGGTTTATCTTCCTTTTACTCCTGATGGAGTGCGTCCCGTTTATTGTAAAAAATGTTTAAAAAAATCGCGCCAAGGAGATAGTCAAAATGTTTTTAAAAAAAATATTTCTCTTGATGAGGCAAAAAGGAAAAAACCAATTTCCTTTAATCAGAAATGATTCTAAAATTTTATGAAGAAATTTATTATTTTCAGTATTTCTTTGTTACTTGGTTTTAGCCTTTTTGTTTGGATATATCAACAATTTGAATTTAAAGAAATATTTTTTCGATTTAAATTTTTAAATTGGCGGCAGGTAACCGTTCTTTTTCTTTTGGGTTTTTATCGTCTTTTTGCTTGGGTAATGCGCTGGCAATTAGCTTTAAAATCGATAGGATATAAAGGATTATCATACAGAATGCTTTTTGGGTCGCGGTTGGCGGAAATGTCTTTAAGTTATTTAACGCCGGGAATCCGTTACGGAGGGGAAGTGATAAGAATTTTTGTTTTAAAGAAAAAAATAGGAATGCCGGTTAGTCAAGGAATAACTTCAGTTGTGATAGACCGTTTAATTGATATCACCGCTTTTGGAGTATTTGCTTTTTTGGGGGTTTTTATCCTTTTCTTTCAAAAAAAATTTTTTATTGCTTTCCTTTTTTTTCTAATAGGATTTTCTACCCTTTTTTTAATATATTTGATTTTACAGCTTTTAAAATCAAATAAAAAAATGGATCGCTTGATTAAGTTTTTTCATTTAGATAAGTTAAATCAGGGAAATAATTTAGCAGAAAGTTTTGAAATAATTAAAAATGGCACCCTCAATTTTTTTAAAAATTATCCCAAAGAAACTTTTCAAGGAATAATATTATCTTGTTCTACTTTTTTAGCCGGGGCAATTCAAATAAGTGTTTTTGTTAAATTTTTAGGGGAATATTGTTCGTTTTTTAATGGAATTTTAGTAAAAATATTAAATTTATTTGCTACTTTAGTGCCAATCCCTGCCGGATTAGGAGTATTTGAAGCGGCAAATATTCTTGGTTTTCAAATTTCCGGTTTAAGCCCGGAAACAGGGTTTAGTCTTACTTTAATGCTACGTTTTCTTGACCTTATTCTTGTTTTGGCTGGAGTTTTAATTATTCTTTATTATTTTACTCATCGATTTTTTCAACTTTTAACAACAAATTTAAAAAACAAAAATAATTAAGATATTTATGATAAAAGGAGAAATAATTAGGAAAAACTTTATTGAGTTTTTTAAAAATAAATCTCATCAGATTGTTAAATCAGCTTCTCTTATTCCGGCTGACCCAACCGCCCTTTTTACTTCCGCTGGTATGCAACAATTTGTTCCATATTTAAGCGGAGAAGCAGAGCCTCCTTATTCTCGCGCCTGTTCTGTTCAGAAATGTTTTCGCACTTCTGATATTGACGAGGTGGGTGATGAATTTCATCATACTTTTTTCGAAATGTTAGGCAATTGGTCTTTTGGTGATTATTTTAAAAAAGAAGCGATTGCATGGTCTTTGGAATTTTTAATCAATGAATGCCAATTAGAAAAAGACAGACTTTGGGTGACAATTTTTAAGGGGTTTGAATCAAATTTAGGAGAAAAAATTCCTTATGATTCTGAAGCAGAAGATATTTGGCAAAATAATGGCATTGCTAAGGAAAAAATAAAATCATTTGGAATTGAAGATAATTTTTGGGGCCCGGTCGGTGCTTTTGGTCCATGCGGTCCTTGTTCAGAAATACATTATGACCTAGGAAAAGAATTTCAAAAAAAGACTTGTCTTTTAGAGAATTGCGGACCCAATTGCGGATGTGGAAGGTTTGTTGAAATTTGGAATTTAGTTTTTATGGAATATAATAAAGATAAAGATGGTCACTTTAAAAAGTTAATAAATAAAAATATTGATACCGGCGCTGGTTTAGAAAGATTAATTTGTATTTTACAAAATAAGAAATCAGATTATCAAACTGATTTATTTTTACCTATCATGGAAAAAATAAAAGAAATTTCTCTTAAAAATAATTTAGAGGATAGTAAAGAAAGCAGAATAATTGCTGATCATATTAGGGGGGCGTGTTTTTTAATTGCGGATGGAGTAATGCCCAGCAAAGAAGATAGAGGTTATGTTTTAAGAAGAATTATCAGGCGGGCGATGAGATATGGGCGTTCAATGGAAATGGAAAAAGATTTTTTGATTATTTTAGCTAAAGTGGTGATTAACCTTTATCAAAATATTTATCCCGATTTAGCTAAAAAACAAAATGAAATTTTAACCATTATTCGAGATGAACAGGAAAAATTCAATCAAACGCTGAATCAAGGTTTAAAAAAGATTAAAAAAGTTATTCAAGAAAGTTTATTGGAGAAAAAAGATTATTTAGAACCGGAAATAGTTTTTCATCTTTATGATACTTATGGTTTTCCCTTGGAATTAACTAAAGAAATTGCAATAGAAAATAATTTAAAAATTGATGATGAATCTTTTCAAAAAAGATTTAAAAAACATCAAAATATTTCTCGAGCCGGAGTTAAAAGTAAATTCGGAGGAGTGGGGGAATGGGGAGAACAAGTTGCGCCCCACCATAGCGCCACTCATCTTTTACATCAAGCTTTGCGTTTGGTTTTAGGAGACCATGTTCAGCAAGCCGGTTCAGATTTGACCCAGGAACGGATAAGATTTGATTTTACTCATCAGCAAAAAATGACGGAATCAGATATTAAAAGAGTGGAGCAAATCGTTAATGAAAAAATAAAAGAAAATTTGGAAATAAAAATGGAAGAAATGTCTTATTTAGAAGCCATTAATTCAGGTGCTTTAGCGTTTTTTAAAGAAAAGTATCCGGAAAAAGTAAGAGTTTATTCTATCGGCGAATTTTCAAAAGAAATTTGCGCTGGACCGCATGCTAAAAATACCAAAGAGTTAGGAGAATTCAAGATTATTAAAGAAAAGGCGAGTGGCGCTGGAGTAAGAAGAATTAAAGCGATTTTAATAAAATAATATGTCATATCAAATCAAAACCGAAAGTTTCCAAGGACCATTTCATTTACTTCTTCAACTCATCGAAAAGCAAGAGCTTGATATTACGGAAATTTCTTTGGCGCGAGTGGCAGATGATTTTTTAAATTATTTAAAGGAATTAAAAGAAATCAGTTCTAAGGAATTAGCGGATTTTTTAGAAATCGCCGCTAAATTGATTTTAATAAAATCTCGTGCCTTACTTCCGCAAATTAATAATGAAGAAGAAAAAGACGACGAAGAAGATTTGGTAAAACAGTTAAAGATTTATCAGCAATATGTTCTTGCGTCCAGGGAAGTGGAAAATTTGGTTAAAAATTCAAAGCGGTCTTTTAGTCGAGATAAAATTCCCTTGGAAATTATCCCCAATTTTTCTCAGGAAGTAAAAGTTAGTTCACATACCTTGGAAAAATATTTTAATAATTTTTTTGAAAATCTAATTCGCCAAATAAAATTTAAACAAAAAACATTTAAAAGAAAATTTATTTCTTTAAAAGAAAAAATCGGCGAGTTGTTAAAAAGTTTAAAAGAAAAGAAAGAGGTTATTTTTAATTCTTTGATTAAAGGAAAGCAAAAACCCGATCAAGTTGGTTTATTTCTCGCTACTTTAGAATTGGCTAAAAGAAAAGAAATTTATATTCAACAGGCCGGGTTATTTGAAGATATTATTATTTCTAGAATTCATAAAAGTTCCTAAAATAAACTATAAATTTTTTAAAAAATTAAATAAATTAAATTCATTTATCTTAAAATGGAAGAACAACAAAATTTTAATTTAAAATCAGCTTTGGAGGCCTTATTTTTTATTGCTAATCGTTCTTTAAATAAAACTGAATTAGCTAAATTTTGCGGTCGAAAAATTGAGGAAATTGAAGAACCTTTAAATCAATTAATTGATGATTATCAAAATAGAGAAAGTGGAATTAAAATTATTCAAGATAATCAGGAATATCAAATGGTCACAAATTCCAATTATGGTCCTTTGATTCAAAAATTTTTAAAGCAAGAAGTTAATCAGGAATTAACTCCGGCTTCTTTGGAAACATTATCTATTATTGCTTATCGTGGCCCAATCAGAAAAAGTGAATTAGAGCAAGTAAGGGGAGTTAATTGTACTATTATTTTGAGAAACCTTATCATCAGAGGGTTAATTAAAGAAATAGCTCAAAATGAATCTGATCAAATAGAAGACAAGTCTTATTGTATTAGCCTTGATTTTCTTAAATATTTGGGGATTAATGAAATAAAAGAGCTTCCTAATTATCATAAATTGAATAATGAAAATCCTTTATCCTCATTAGGAGACGAAGAATTTTAATAGAGACTATCCCCGATTTTTTCTGTTTAGGGAAATAGATTATGTTTTTTTTATTTTTCGCCCCTGTATCTTAACGGATAAAGTGCAAGTTTCCGGAACTTGCGACAGAGGTTCGACTCCTCTCAGGGGCACCATAATCACTTAATTAAAATAATTATTTTTTTAAAAATCATAAAACATAAAATGATAAAGTCATTTCTCAAAAAAATAATCCCACTGAAAATTTTTTCTATTTATCATTGGTTTTTAGCATACTTTGCCACCTTGTTTTACGGTTGGCCAAGCGAAAAAATGATTGTAATTGGAGTAACTGGTACCGCTGGAAAATCAACGGCGGTCAATTTAATTGGAAAGATTTTAGAACAGGCTGGATTTAAAGTTGGTTTATCAACGACTTTTAATTTTAAAATAGGCGATCAAGAATGGGAAAATAAAAAGAAAATGACGATGTTGGGGCGATTTGCCTTGCAAAAATTTTTAAAAAAGATGTTTCAATCTGGTTGTCGTTATGCCATTATTGAAACCAGCTCGGAGGGAATAAAACAATTCCGTCATTTGGGAATAAATTATGATGTTGCGGTTTTTTTAAATCTTTTTCCAGAACATCTTGAATCTCATGGCGGTTTTGAAAAATATCGTCAAGCTAAGGAGAAATTATTTTTTCATTTGGCAAAAAAAAGAAAAAAAATTATCAACGGAAAGTTAATTGAAAAAATTAGCATTGTTAATTTTGACGATCAATCTAAAGAATATTTTTTAAAATTCCCGGCAGATCAAAAATACGGTTTCACCATTATTAATCAAGAAAATAGAGATGACCTTAATTTAATTAAGGCAGACGGGGTTTTATTAAATTCAAATCAAACAAGCTTTAAAGTCAAAGAAATTGACTTTAAATTAAATCTTTTAGGAGAATTTAATATTTATAACGCTTTAAGCGCGATTAGCGTCGCTTTATCACAAAATATTCCTTTGGAAATTTGCGCTCAGGCTTTAAAACAAGTTGAAAGTATGCCTGGCAGAATGGAAATAATTTTAAAAAATCCTTTTACTGTTATTGTTGATTACGCTCATTTGCCGGATTCTTTAGAAAAAGTTTATCAGACTTTAAAACCATTGGTTAATAGAAAAATGATTTGTGTTTTAGGTTCAGCCGGGGGAGGAAGAGATAAATGGAAGAGGCCGGTGATGGGCGCGTTGGCAGAAAAATACGGAGATGAAATAATTGTGACCAATGAAGACCCCTATGATGAAAATTCGCAAAAAATTATAGATGAAATAATCCATGGCATAAAAAGCAAAAAAGTCATTAAAATCTTAGACAGAAAAGAAGCGATTGAAAAAGCTTTAAGGATGGCTGAACCGGGAGATTTAGTTATTATTACAGGAAAAGGATGTGAACCGTGGTTAATGGGCCCGAAAGGGGAAAAAATACCATGGGATGATAGAAAAATTGTAAAAGATTTTTTAAAAAAAATGTAGCCTGTGGATTAAATGTGGAAAACTTTATTTTTTGGCTTAAATAAGAGGAAAAGTATAGGTTAAAATTTTAAAAAATTTCTTGACAAAAAACACCGTTTCTGTTATTGTAATAAAACAATTAATTTAGATTAATCTTTTATATTTCAAATCTATTTTATATAAAAAATTTAAATAAATCTGTATTTTTTAGGAAAGATATCTTTCCTAGGTTTTTTTGTCTCTAAAAAATATTTTTATCTTATTTTTTATGTCTTTTAAAAAAGAAAGAAAATATTTTCCCGAGTCCCGCCCCAATTTTGAACTTCCGGACTTAACTCTAATCCAAAAAGATTCTTATTATTGGTTTTTAAAACAAGGGATTAAGGAATTAATCAAGGAATTTTCTCCAATTGAAGATGCCGTGGGAAAGAATTTTGAGTTGCATTTTTTAGACTGTTCTTTGGGTGCTCCAAAGTTTGACGAAATCATTAGTAAAAATAGAAATTTAACATACGAAGCGCCCTTAACTTTAAAAGTCCGCCTCATTAATAAAAAAACCGGGCGTCAACAAGACCAAGAAGTTTATTTTAGTGATATTCCCCTCATGAGTGAAAGGGGAACTTTTATTATTAATGGAATTGAAAGAGTTGTGGTTCAACAGCTTATTAGGTCAGCAGGAGTATTGTTTAGTCGGGAAATGGTTAAGGGAACATACCTTTACGGAGCAAAAATTATTCCGGACCGAGGCGCTTGGCTTGAATTTGAAACTGATGCAAAAAAAGTGATTTGGGCGAGAATTGACAGACAAAGAAAAACCCCAGCCACTTCTTTATTAAGGGTTTTTGGTTATGGGACAGACAAAGAAATTTTAGATTTATTTGTTCCAGTAGAAAAAAGGACTAAAACTCATGGCAAAGACCAAGTAGAAGATGTGTCTGCTCTTGATTATATTACCGCGACTTTAGAAAAAGACCCTTCTGCTTCAGAAGAAGAGGGGTTAATTGAGGTTTATCGTAAAATTCGTCCCGGAGATTTAGCCACAGTGGATAATGCTAAATCTTTGATTTATGCTATGTTTTTTCATCCCAACCGCTACGATTTAAGCAAAGTTGGAAGATATAAAATAAACAGTCGACTTAATTTTGGAGATAAAATAAAAGAACGAGTTTTAAGACCGGAAGATTTAAAGGAAATTATTAAAGAAGTTATTAGATTAAATTTAACCCAGGAACATGCGGATGATATTGACCACTTAGCTAATCGCAGAATTAGAGCGGTTGGCGAATTAGTTCAAAATAGAATGAGGGTTGGTATGCTTAGATTACAAAGGATTGTTAGGGATAGAATGAGTACGGCAGAAGGGAAAATAACTCCAGGTCAATTGATTAATATTAGGCCAATTAGCGGAATATTAAAAGAATTTTTTATGTCATCTCAGCTCTCCCAATTTATGGACCAAACCAATGTTCTTTCAGAATTATCGCATAAAAGAAGATTAACAGTTGCTGGTCCTGGTGGTTTAAGCCGAGAAAGAGCAGGATTTGAAGTGAGGGACGTCCATCGCACTTATTATGGAAGAATTTGCCCCATTGCGACTCCGGAAGGACCAAACGTTGGTTTAGTAAGTCATTTGGCTTGTTATACCAGAATTAATGAATATGGTTTTCTTGAAACTCCTTATCGTAAAGTAGTTAATGGAAAATTAACCAAAGAAATTATTTATTTAAATGCTTGGGAAGAGGAGCAACACATTCTTGTTCCTTTTTCAATTAAAATAAAAGATAATTGCCTTGAAGAAAAAATTGTTGAAGCAAGAATTCACGGAAAACCTGGTTTTTGCAATGTTTCAGAAGTCGAATTTATTGATGTGGCGGCTAATCAAATTATTAGTATCGCTACTTCTTTAATTCCATTTTTGGAACATGATGATGGAATTAGAGCTTTAATGGGCACCAATATGCAGAAGCAAGCGGTGCCTTTAATTAGACCGGAAGCCCCGATTGTTGGTACAGGGGTGGAAGAAAAAATTGCTCGTGATTCAGGTCATTTAGTTATTGCTGAAGAAAGTGGAAAAATTAAAGAAGTAGATGCAGACCATATTGTTTTAATGGGAAATTCTGGAAAAAGTAAAACTTATATTTTAAATAAATACGAACGATCAAATTTTGACACTTGTTTTAATCAAACTCCTTTAATTGAAAAAGGACAGCAAGTTATTAAAGGAGAAGTTTTAGCTGGCGGTTCGTCTACTAATGAAGGCGAATTGGCTTTGGGCCAAAATATTTTAGGCGCTTATATGCCATGGGAAGGAGGCAATTATGAAGATGCGATTCTTATTTCTTCTCGTTTAGTTCAGAGTGATAAATTTAGTTCTTTGCATATTGATGAACATACAATTGATATTAGAGAAACAAAATTTGGACCGGAAACCACTACTCGTGATATTCCAAATGTGAGCGAAGAAAAATTAAGAAATTTGGATGAGGAAGGAATTATTAGGGTGGGAGCAGAAGTTAAATCCGGCGATATTTTAGTGGGAAAAATTACGCCAAAAGGGGAAGCCGAATTAAGCGCGGAAGAAAAATTACTTCGCGCTATTTTTGGAGAAAAAGCCCAGGATGTTAGAGATTCATCACTTTATTTGGAACACGGAGAACATGGCAAAGTAATCGGCGTGAAAATTTTTTCCAGAGAAAAAGGAGATAAACTGGCGCCTGGAGTGGTTAAATCAATTCAAGTTTTAGTGGCAGATTTAAGAAAAGTTCAAATTGGAGATAAAATGGCTGGCCGGCACGGAAATAAAGGAGTTGTTTCTAAAATTGTTCCCCAAGAAGATATGCCTTATTTGGAAAATGGCCGACCGATTGATATAATTTTAAATCCATTAGGTGTCGTTTCTAGAATGAATTTAGGACAGATTTTAGAAATTCATTTGGGTTTGGCCGCTGAAAAGTTAGGTTATAAAGTGGCTACCCCGGCTTTAAACGGAATTAATGAAGAAACCATTAAAAAGGAGTTAGTTAAAGCGGGATTTATTTCTAATGGAAAAATGACTCTTTATAATGGACGAACCGGAGAGGCGTTTAAAGAACAAGTGACTGTTGGTTATACCTATTTTATGAAATTAAATCATTTAGTGGAAGATAAAATCCATCAGCGTTCAATTGGACCATATTCTTTAATTACTCAACAGCCTTTAGGTGGTAAAGCCCAATTTGGCGGACAAAGATTTGGAGAAATGGAAGTCTGGGCATTGGAAGGATATGGGGCCGCTTATACCTTACAGGAGATGTTAACTATTAAATCAGATGATGTTACTGGACGGACAAAGGCTTATGAAGCCATTATTAAAGGAGAAACCATCAAGGATATAAATATTCCCGAATCTTTTAGTGTTTTAGTCCGAGAATTAAAGGGATTATGCTTGAACGTGGAAATGATGAAAGACGACAAAAGAAAAGAAAAAAGATAAAAAATAAATCCTTGGGATAATTACTCCTAAGGATATTTTATTCGATTAAATTTTTAATTTATAAATATGCTAACACCATCGAATATTAGCAATCTAAACTTACCAAAAGAAGATCAAAGAGAAGATTCTTTTGATTTTAAATCAATTCGTTTACGTTTAGCTTCTCCGGACGAAATTCGTTTTTGGTCTCATGGTGAAGTTTTAAAACCGGAAACTATTAATTATCGGAGTCGAAAGCCGGAGCGAGATGGTTTATTTTGTCAAAAAATATTTGGTCCGGTAAAAGATTGGCAATGCGCTTGCGGTAAATATAAAAAGCTTCGTTATCGGGGAATTGTTTGTGACCGTTGCGGGGTGGAAGTTACTCGAAGTTTGGTTCGCCGGGAAAGAATGGGACATATTACTTTAGCCGCGCCAGTGACTCATATTTGGTTTTTAAGAAGTATGCCTTCTCGAATTGGCTTGATTTTGAATATGACGGTTCAAGCCATGGAAAAGGTTGTTTATTTTGCAAATTTTGTTGTTATCAGCGTCAATGAAAGTTTAAAGAAGGAAATTTTCATTGAATTAGAAGCAGAATTTAAAGAAAAGAAAAAGGAATTAAAAGGCGGGTCGGAAAAAGAATTGGATGAATTAAATAAAAATTATCAGGAAACAAAAAAAGAAATTAACGAAATTATAATAGGAACGCTTTTAACAGAATTAGAATATCGGGAATTGTCTTTAAAATACGGCCACATCTTTGAAGCTGGAATTGGAGCAGAAGCCCTTTTAAAACTTTTACACAATGTTGATTTATTAAAATTAATCAAAGATTTGGAAAAAGAAAAATCTAAAACAATTAATCCAATTAAAAATAAAAAATTATCACAAAGGATTAAAACTTTAAGCAGTTTTACAGCCAATAAAATAAATCCGGAAAATATGATTTTAAGGATTTTGCCGGTTATTCCTCCTGATTTAAGACCATTAGTTCCCTTAGACGGGGGACGTTTTGCTTCATCCGATTTAAATGATCTTTATCGCCGGGTTATTAATAGAAATAATCGTTTAAAAAGGCTTTATGAATTAAAAGCGCCAGAGGTTATTTTAAGAAACGAGAAAAGAATGCTTCAGGAAGCAGTGGATGCTTTAATTGATAATGAAATGCGTTCTGGAAAAACCACGATTTCTTCAACCGGACAAAGAAGGCCATTAAAATCTTTAGCAGATATTTTAAAAGGAAAACAAGGGCGATTCAGGCAAAATTTATTAGGAAAAAGAGTTGATTATTCCGGACGTTCCGTTATTGTTGTTGGTCCTAATTTAAAACTTAATCAATGCGGTTTGCCTAAAATTATGGCTTTGGAACTTTTTAAGCCATTTATTGCCAGTGAATTAATTAAAAGAGAAATTATTCACAATGTGAGAAGCGCTAACCGGTTAATTGAAGAAGGGACAGAAGATGTTTGGTCAATTTTAGAGGAAATAACCAAAAAATCTTATGTGCTTTTAAATCGTGCTCCGACTTTGCATCGATTAGGTATTCAGGCTTTTCAACCGGTTTTGATTGAAGGAAAAGCTATTCAGATTCACCCTTTAGTTTGCGCCGCTTTTAACGCTGATTTTGATGGAGATCAAATGGCTGTTCATGTTCCTATTACAGAAAAAGCAAGGGAAGAGGCAAGAGATATTATTCTTTCTACTCATAATCTTTTAAAGCCAGCGACAGGAGAACCAATTGTCACTCCAGGTCAAGATATGGTTTGGGGCGCTTATTATTTAACCCATTTACTGAAGGAAAAAGAAAATATGTTAGTTTTTAGCGATTTTAATGAAGCGATGCTTGCTTATCAAAATAAAAAAATAGAGTTGCAAGAAAATATTAAAGTTAGAATTGAGGGCAAAGTGGAAGAAGTAAGTGTTGGTCGGTTGATTTTTAATAGTATTTTACTTCCCGGACTTTATAATACCAATGAAGAAATAGATAAAGGGAAGCTTAAAAAAATAGTTAATAAATCCATTGAAAAATATGGTGAAGAAGGAACAGTCGCTCTTTTAGATCGGGTAAAGGAAACAACTCTTGCTTATTTAACTTTATCCGGACTCTCTTGGGGAATTGATGATTTGCCTGATTTGCCGGAAAAAGAAGCTATTTTAAAACAAGCGCAAAAAAAAGTAGATGAAATACAATCCCAATATGATATGGGTTTATTGGCGGAAGATGAGCGTTATTTAAAAAGTATTGAAGTTTGGATAACCGCAAAAAATCAAATTACTAAAATTGTTAAAGAAAATCCTCCTTTGAATTCACCTGTTTTCTTTATGGTTGAATCAGGAGCTAGGGGTTCTTGGATTCAGTTAGCGCAAATGTTCGGAATGCGCGGAATTGTTTCTTCTCCGACAGGAAAATTAATTGAACTTCCAATTAAATCTTCTTTTAAAGATGGATTTAATGTTTTGGAATATTTTATTTCCACTCATGGTTCAAGAAAGGGGACAGCGGATATGGCTTTAAAAACCGCTGCCGCTGGTTATTTAACCAGAAGAATGGTTGATGTTTGTCAGGATATTATCGTTTATGAAGAAGATTGCGGAGACAAAAAAGGAATTTGTTTAACTCGGGAAGAAAATGAAGAAATGGATGAAAATTGGCGCAGTCGTTTATTTGGCCGAACTGTTCTTAAAGAAATTAAAGACCCCAAAACAAATAAAGTTATTGTTAAAGCTGAAGAAACTGTTAATTCAGAACAAGCGGATAAAATTAATGAAATTAATCCGGAAAAAGTTTATATTAGATCAGTTTTAACCTGCCAAGCAGAAAGAGGGATTTGCGCCAAGTGTTATGGTTATGACCTTGGTTACAATAAACCGGTGAAAATTGGCACACCAGTTGGGGTTATTGCCGCTCAGAGCATTGGCGAACCTGGCACCCAGCTTACTCTAAGAACTTTCCATACTGGAGGGGTGGCAGGAAAAGATATTACTCAAGGCTTGCCAAGAGTGGAAGAAATTTTTGAAGTTAGACCAGTTAAGAAAAAAGCGATTATGGCCAACCATGATGGTTTGATTAAATTAATTCAGGAAAAAAACGAAAAAAAGATTGTTATCAAATATAAAGGAAAAAAGGAAGAAGTTTATCTTTTAGATGATGAAGAAGATTGGAAAATAAATATTAAGAATGGAGAAGAAGTAAAAAAAGGAGATATTTTGGCAAGTCTTTCCATTAAAAGAGAATATACTTCTGGTGTAAAAAATCGGAAAATTAAAGCAAAATACAAGGGAATAATTAAATTAGAAAAAGGAATAATTAAGGTTCTTTCAGAAGCGGATGACCAAGAAGAATATGATGTTACCGGTTATGATATTTGGGTTAAAGATGGAGAAAAAGTGAAAGTAGGACAGCAATTGACAGATGGGAGCCTTGATTTAAGAGAACTTTATTCTTTAAGAGGAAAAGAAGCTACTCAGAAATATATTCTTAAAGAAATTAGTTATATTTATTCTTCTCAGGGGCAAAGTTTGAACAATCGGCATGTAGAAATAATTATTAAGCAGATGTTTTCTCGTTGTTTAATTAAGGATGGTGGAGAAACAAATCTTTTAGCCGGTGAATTAGTGCCCAAAAATTATTTATTTGAATGTAATCAGGAAATAAAAAAACAAGGCAAGGAGCCAGCTAAGGGAGATGAACAACTTTTAGGGATTACCCGCGTATCTCTTTCCACTGACAGTTGGTTGGCGGCTGCTTCTTTTCAAGAAACTTCAAGAGTTTTAGTAAAAGCGGCGATTAGTGGCCGACATGATTACTTAAGAGGCTTGAAAGAAAATGTAATCGTTGGTAGGCTTATTCCAGTGGGAACTGGTCTTAAAAATTTTAAAATTTCTCAAAAATAATTTTAATCATTTAGTCATGGTTAAAAAGAAAAACCAATCATCCCTTAAAAGGGAAAAAAAATTCCAAAAAAAAGAATCAAGAATTTCTCTTAATATTAAGACCCAGCGCTTGATAATCGCCATAGTTTTATTTATTTTGGCGATTATTTTATTTCTTGGTTTGGTTAGTTTAGCCGGTGTAGCCGGAGATTTTTTAGTATTGGGAATTAAAATTGCGGTTGGCTGGGCATCCTGGCTTGTTCCTTTTGTTCTGGCAATAATCGGTTTAATGGTTTTAAATTTTGAAAAAGTAAAATCAATGAACGGCGATTCAGAGCGAAAATATCCTTCTTTAGCCGCTCGTTCCGGAAGTTTGATTTTTTTGATTTTAATGATTGCTGGCTTATTCCATTTATCTTTTGTAAATAATCAAACTGCGTTAATTGAACATCAAGGCGGTGGTTATTTGGGTTATGCTTTGAGTTATGTTTTATCTAATACTTTTGGTTTATTGGCGAGTTGGGTTATTTTTTTAGGCGCGATTATCATTAGTTTAATTATTATTTTAATTGGCTTTTTTAATTTTAAAAAAGATGAAGAAGGGGAATCTGGAGATGAAGACGAAATAGAAGAAGTAAAATTGGAAGAGAGGGGACTTTTTAAAAATCTTTTTCAAAATAAAAAGGAAAAACTGGTTTTAAAGCCGGAAGCTCCGGAGAAAATTTTAGCTCAGCGTGAAACAGAGCCGGACCAAGAAATTAAAATAAAAAGAAAAAATATTTTTGCTAAAGAAAAGGATTTTGATAAGGATGGAGAAATGGCAGTTTCTTATAAAAAAATAAATAAAAAAATAGATTTGCCATTGGAATTATTAGCTTCAGAATCAACTGAACCGGATGCTGGAAATGTTGAGGAAAATAGATATATTATTAAGAAAACTTTGGAGAATTTTAATATTCCGGTAGAAATGGGAGAAATAAAAATTGGACCAACAGTCGCTCAGTATACCCTTAAACCGGCGCAAGGAGTAAAACTTTCTAAGATTACCAGCCTGCATAACGACTTATCATTGGCATTAGCTGCTCATCCGATTAGAATTGAAGCGCCAATTCCCGGTCAATCATTAGTCGGAATCGAAGTTCCTAATCAAAAAGTGGCAACGATTCGGTTAAGGAAGATTTTATCAGACCAGATTTTTATAAAAAGAAAATCTAATTTATCGGTTGCTTTAGGACGGGATGTCGCCGGCAATATCTGGTTGGCCGACATTGCCAGAATGCCTCATTGTTTGGTAGCCGGTTCAACCGGTTCAGGGAAAACCATATTTTTAAACGCGATTATTATCAGTTTGATTTATCAAAATTCGCCTGATGATTTAAAATTTATTTTAGTAGACCCCAAAAGAGTGGAATTAACCCTTTATAATGATTTGCCTCACTTATTAACGCCGGTTATTACTAATACTCAAAAAACAGTTAATGCTTTAAAATGGGCTGTTAATGAAATGGAACGTCGTTTTGATATAATGGCAGAAGCAAAAAAGCGCGACATTCAGTCATATAACGAATCACATCCAGATGATAAATTGCCCTTTATTGTTATTATTATTGATGAATTAGCGGATTTAATGTCTTCAGCGTCCCAAGATGTTGAAGTTTGTATTGTTCGTTTGGCTCAAATGGCCAGAGCGACTGGCATTCATCTAATTATGGCGACTCAAAGACCTTCAGTGGATGTAATTACTGGTTTAATTAAAGCTAATATTACGGCTAGAGTGGCATTTTCAGTTGCCTCTTTAATGGATTCAAGAACGATTCTTGATTTCTCCGGAGCGGAAAAGTTGTTGGGACGGGGAGATATGCTTTTTATGTCTTCAGAACTTTCTAAACCAAAAAGAATTCAAGCCGCTTTTGTTTCAGACCAAGAAGTAAAAAAGATTGTGGAATATTTAAGAAACGTGACTGAACCCAATTTTCAAGAAGATATTACTCGAGACCAAAAGATAAATAATTTGCCGGGAGAATTTAAAGAACAAAGCGATTTAAAAGAAGATGACCTTTTATCGGAAACTAGAGATTTAGTGATTAAAACGGGCAAAGCTTCCGCGTCTTTTTTACAACGTCGTCTTCGAGTTGGTTATGCTCGAGCCGCGCGGCTTTTAGATTTACTTGAAGAAGAAGGAACAATTGGTCCGGCGGAAGGAGCTAAGGCAAGAGAAGTTTATCGTTTACCGGAAGCGGAAAATGAAATCGCGGAATATAAAGAAGACCAAGAACAAGAAAATGGAGACGAAAATGAATATGATGAAGAAGAAAAAGAAAACAGTGACGATGATTAAATTATTTTTTAAAAAACTACGAATCCATATTTCTATTTGTTAAATATTTATGTCTTTTTCAAAAAAGGAAATAGTTTTCAACACTTTGGGCGGGCTTTTGAAGAAAGCGCGCCTTTCTAAAAACTTTAGTTTAAGCTTTGTTTCTCAAGAAATAAAAATAGAAGAAAAATATTTAAAATTATTGGAATTTGATGATTACTCTGAATTGCCAGGTTCAGTTTATTTTAAAAATTTTTTAAAAAAATATGCCGAATTTTTGGGATTAAATAGTGAAGAGATGCTAAATCAATGGGAAAAAGAAAACGAACTTTCCAAAAATAAAAATTATAGAAAAAATCGGTTTAAAAGTTTTGGCCATTTCAAAAAGGTTAACTTCAAATTGTTTTTTATATCATTTTTTGTCGTTTTAGTTTTTTCTTATTTGGGATTTGGAATTAAAAAAGTTCTTTTTCCTCCGAGAATTCAAATTATTTTTCCTCAAGAAGATTTTGTTGTTCAAAAATCTACTTTGATTATTAAAGGAAAGACAGAAGAAAAATCAGATGTTTTTATTAATGACCAACCCGTAGCAGTAACAATTAATGGAGATTTCGAACAGTCAATAGAATTATTGCCAGGGTTGAATATTATTAAGATTTCCGCCCAAAAAAAATATTCCAAAGAAACGAGCGTTTATCGTCAAGTGGTTTTGGAATAAATATAAATTTAAATTGACATGATTATTTAAAATAAGTATACTTTAAAAAGTTAATTACTAATTATTTTTATATGCCCAAAAAAGAAAATTTAAAAAAAAATAATTCATTAGAAGATAAAATTAAGGCAAATGAAGTAGATTCTCGGCATAAAGCCGCGGAAATGGCCATAGAACAAATTAAGGCTCGCTATGGCGAAGGAACAATTATGAAGTTGGGTGAGGCAAAAAAAATGGAAGTGGAAGCGATTTCCACCGGTTGTCTTTCTTTAGACCACGCTCTTGGAGTAGGTGGTATTCCTCGGGGTCGAGTTATTGAAATTTTTGGCCAAGAAATGAGTGGGAAAAGTACCTTAACACTTCATATTATCGCTGAAGCGCAAAAAAAAGGCGGAACAGCCGCTTTTATTGACGCAGAACACGCTTTAGACCCGGATTATGCCAGAAAGATCGGGGTTCAAATAAATGATTTATTGATTTCCCAGCCCGATAATGGAGAACAAGCTTTGGAAATAGTGGAGACTTTAGTTCGTTCCAATGGATTTGACGTGATTGTGGTTGATTCAGTAGCCGCTTTAACTCCAAGAAAAGAGATTGAAGGGGAAATGGGGGACCAACAAATTGGTTTACAAGCTCGTTTAATGAGTCAAGCTTTAAGAAAATTAACCGCTATTATTAGCAAAACCAAAACCGTAGTTATTTTTATCAATCAAATTAGAATGAAAATAGGAATTATGTTTGGCAATCCGGAAACCACTACCGGCGGTTTAGCTTTAAAATTTTATTCTTCGGTTAGAATAGAAGTAAGACGTTTAGCTCAAATTAAAAGAGGGGAAGAAGTTATTGGTAACAAAGTCAAAGCGAAAATTGTTAAAAATAAAGTCGCTGCTCCTTTTCGGGTATGCGAGTTTGAAATTATGTATAATGAAGGAATTTCTTGGACCGGAGATCTACTTAATTTGGGAGCAAAATACAATTTAGTTAAAAAAACAGGCAATACGGTTATTTATGATGACCAAAAATTGGGAATTGGATGGGAGAACGCAAAAACCGGTTTAAGAGAAAATAAACCTTTGGCTCAGAAATTAAAAAAGCAAATTTTAGAAATAATGAGAGAAGAAGAAAAAAAAGAAAAAGAAAGATAAAAAATAAAAAAACGCTCTCGGCTTAGGCCGAGAGCGTTTTTTTGATTCCTAACTATTTTTTTCTTTGCAAAAATATTCAGCGCAAAAGGCGTAAAAAATGCCGATAAATATGCCCAAAATTCCGGCAATGACTACATTCTGTTTTCTTTTAGGCGCGATTCTTATTTCAGGGGAGACAGCTTCTACTTCCACCTTAGTCGGTTTTGTTTCGTAAACCTTTTCATATTCTTTTTGTTGAATTGCTTGGTCAAAAGAAACTAATTGTTGTTCTAAACCCAATAATTGCGATTCTTTATTTTCTTTTTGATTTTTAGATGTGGCTAAGAGGTTAATATAGCTTTCCGCGATTCTTCCTTGCCCTTCTGTTTGAATATCAGCTCTTTTATTAATTTCTTGTTCATATTTTTGAATATCCTGGTTTAAACGGACAATATCTTGTTGAATTTTTTCAATGTCTTTTTTGGTTTTTTCTTTACTATTTTTTATCATTTCCATTTCAATGTTAAAAGTTTCTTCCGCTACAGAAAATAAATTTTGGTGGTATTCTAAGATAATTTTTGTAACGGCGTTAACCACAATAACCGCTTTTTCTGGTGTATTAGCCCGGCCCTTAATTTTTATGAATTTTGAATAGCCCGTGCCTTCGCCAGCCTTTTCTATATTAAACATATTAGTAATAGTCTCCGGAGCGATATTTTCCGCTAATTCAAGAGGTGTTTTTATTTCATCTTCTATTTTTTTTAGAAAACTAATTCTTTCAAAAACGGCTTTTAAATCTTCTAAGCTTTGTAATGGCGCTCTTTTAATTTGGCCGATTTCTATTAAATTGCCGGCTTGATAAGTAGGGGGAGTGAGAAAACTGATTACCCCGGCCGCGATTACCGCAACTAAAAAAATAGCCAAGATAGCCCATTTTCTTTTAATCAATACTTCAATATAGTCTCTTAAATCGATCTCTTCTTCATCTTGTTGAAAAACTTTTTTATGGTGTTCTGCTTTTTTTTCTTCAAGATCCGGTTTAGGTCGGTCTTGATTAAGATGAATGTTATAATTTTGATTGTTTTGTTCGTCCATATTTTTATATTTTTTTTAATATATCTAAATATTCTTCCGTTGATAAATCTAATAATTTTAAATTATTTAAGATAATAAATATTGGTAAAGATTTATCCCTCGGGATAATAATGGGTCTTTTTAATCCTTTTCTCCAATAAATTCGATGATCTCCTTTTTGTCTTTTAAGCTTACAGCCAATAAATATTAAAAATTTGTCAAATTTTTTCCAGTGAATAGGTGTTAATCCAGACATAAAATTAACAACTTAGCGGTACTTTAATATTTTTTAACTCTTGAGAAATAACGGTCGGGGGAGACCAGCTTTTTTTTATTCGTCTCCATCCGAGGTTTTTTAAAACAGAATTAATATCGCCGTTTTTAATAGTTTCTTCAAAAAATATTCCCACTATTTCTTCAAACCTTTTTTTAACCCTGTCATAGTTATCTGCGCTGGTAGATAAATCTAAGACAGGGGTATAAGCGATAAAGTTTTTACCTTCGCGAAAAATAGAAACGGGTAAATTGAATTCCATACCTATTTTTTTCATATATATTGTATATTAAAATTATATAATTTAATTATATTGTAAAATTTATTTCACGTCAATTTTTACAATTTGTTCTATATTTTTATTATATTATCAATTAATGCCTTTGTCAAACAGATTAATAATAAATTGATTTAAAAGTTTGGAAGCTCGGCTTCCAAACTTTTGCCTTCCCCAGCCCGCTTCCAGTCTATGATATAAAGCGTTTTTTAGCGTTTTTAAAATTAACGTTTAATGTCAATTTAAACAACTACTTATGAAATTCAACTAATCCTTCAAGTTTTTCAATAATTTGTTGCTTATTCATTTGCTCTAAGTTTTCCTTAAATTCTTTTAAAGTAGAAGCTAATTTTATTTCGTCTATTTGAGAAAGGGAAGCAATAAAGATTTTTTCACATTTAGTGGGAATTTCATTTTTAGTCAAAATTTCTTCAAAAAGTTTTTCGCCCGGTCTAACTCCAGTAAAAACAATAGGAATGTCCACATCGGGTTGGAATCCCGCTAATTTAATCATTTCCCTTGCTAAGTCAACGATTTTAATCGGTTGACCCATATCTAAAACAAAAACTTCCCCGCCTTGACCAATGGCCCCGGCTTGCATCACCAACAAGCAAGCTTCTGAAGTGACCATAAAATATCTTTTCATTTCAGGGTGGGTAACTTCCACTGGCCCGCCTCTTTTTATTTGTTCTTCAAAAACCGGCACTACACTTCCTTGACTACCTAAAACATTGCCAAATCTGACGGCGCAGAATTGAGTTATTAATTCCTCTGTTTTTTGCGCTTGATTATTAAGCGACAAACAAACCATTTCACACATTCTTTTGCTGGCGCCCATAATAGAGGTCGGATTAATCGCCTTATCTGTGGAAATCATCACAAATTTTTTAACTTTATTTTTTAAAGCTGCTTTTCCTAAATTTAAAGTCCCTAAAATATTATTTCTAATCGCTTCATCAGCATTTGTTTCCATCATTGGAACATGTTTGTAAGCAGCCGCGTGAAAGATAACTTCAGGTTTTTCCCTTTCCAAAAGTAGGTCAAACTTCTTTTCATGGCAAATATCGGCAATTACAAAAGATTTTTTGGTTTCCGGAAACAGTTTATTAAGTTCCCTCTCCAAATAAAATACTGCGGTTTCTCGCTGGTCCAACGCAATTAATTTTTTAGGATAAAATTTACAAATTTGCTGGCAAAGCTGGGAACCGATTGAGCCGGCTGCTCCAGTCACTAAAATAGTTTTTCCAGTAATATATTCTTGAATTGATTTGGTATCTATTTGCACCATTTCTCTTCCCAAAAGGTCTTCAATGGAAATATCCCTCAAATGGCTCAGATTTATTTTTCCCGCCAAAAGTTCGTTAGTTCCAGGTAAAATTCTTATTTTTTGAATTCCTGATTCTCGCGCTAAAACAACGGTTTTTTTAATAATTTTTTTCGAAGCAGAGGGAAGAGCAATAATAATTTCCTGAATTTTTTGTTTTTTAATAATTTCTGGAATTTGGTTAATTTCTCCCAAGACTTTTACCCCATGAATGAGAATGTTTTGTTTTGACGAGTCGTCATCAATGAATCCGACCGGCTGATAAGGGGATTTAGTGGAAAGAATGTGGCGGACCAATTGTTCTCCCGCTTCTCCAGCGCCGACGATTAAAATTGGAAAAAGGTTTTGATTGTTATTTTTCCCATTTCTTTTAAAGCCGTGTAAATATATTCTTTTTGAAAAACGAATGCCACCAGTGGTTAAAAGAGCGATAAAAGCCGAAATAAAGAGAATAGAGCGGGGAAAA
>Ga0268278_1000322_pt1 | contig 36130 bp, 37 predicted proteins | sample saktaG_3_FD_190135 | JGI IMG/M metagenome (GOLD analysis project Ga0268278, IMG submission 190135) | Saline water microbial communities from Sakinaw Lake, British Columbia, Canada - sak_2010_1_5_55m | ecosystem: Environmental > Aquatic > Non-marine Saline and Alkaline > Saline ...
TATTCCTCTTGTCATTTAAAAGGTCGGGTGATATGTTTACTAATGAGGATATTAAAACCTTGGAAGCAATCGCCGCCCAAGCAGCCATTGCTCTTGAAAACGCCCGGCTTTATGAAGAAATGAAGGATTTTTCCAAAACGCTCCAGAAAGAGGTTAATCGTCAGACAAAAAGTTTAAGAGATGCAAATATCCGTCTGGAACAATTAGATAAAGCTAAATCAGAGTTTATTTCATTAGCTTCACATCAATTAAGAACGCCTTTAAGTATTATTAAGGGCTATATTTCAATGCTCTTAGAAGGCGCTTGGGGAACGACCAATAAAGAACAGAAAGAGCATTTAGAAAGGGTATATTTAAGCAACGAACGTTTAATTAAATTAGTTGAAGATCTGCTGACTGTTTCCCGGATTGAAGCAGGGCGCTTGGAGTTTGATTTTAAGCCGTTGGCCTTAGATGAATTAATTGAAAGTATGGTTAAGGAATTCAGCCAAATGACCGCTAAAAAAGGACTTTATTTAAAATATATCAAACCAGAAAAGTCACTGCCTAAAGTTAAAGCTGATTCTTTGAAAATCAGACAGGTTATTCAAAATCTAATTGACAATGCTCTCCATTATACTAAAGAAGGCGGGGCAACCATTCGTCTTAAAGCAGAGAAAAATAAAGTGAGGTTTAGTATTGAGGATACGGGCATTGGCATTTCTCCTGAGGAACAGGTGACTCTTTTTGAAAAGTTTTCTCGCGGCAAAGAGGTAACCAGAATGCATACTGAAGGAACTGGTTTAGGACTATACTTAGCCGCTAAATTAGTTGAAGCGCATCAAGGCAAAATCTGGGTTGAATCAGAAGGCAAAGGTAAAGGCAGCGCTTTCTATTTTGAGTTGCCGGTGAAGGGGAAGAAATAAATCTAATGGAAAAGAAAAAAAGGAAAATTTTAATTATTGAAGATGAGAAGTTTCTTTTAGAAATGTATCAAGGTCGCTTCGAAAAAGAGGGTTATCAGGTTTTTACAGCGATTGACGGACAATGTGGTTTGAGATTAGCCCAGAAAGAAAAACCGGATTTGATTATCTTGGATATTTTAATGCCGGGCATGGATGGCTATGAAGTAATTAGAAAACTTAAAGAGGATACGTTTAAAGAAAGGTTTATTACAACGTGATTTTGCGAAGGATTTGGATGTAGATAGAGCGTATATAAGCAATATAGAAAATGTTTGTATGAATCTCACTCTTTCAACTTTGAAAAAAATCGTTGGAGCGTTGGGGGTTTCGAGTAATGAGCTTTTGAAATAAATTTATGAAGAACAAAACTTTCGCAATAATAACAGATTTCGGTTTCGATTTTTCCGTTGCTTCAATGAAGGCGTTAATCCTGAAAGATTTTCCTAGCGCACAGATTATTGACATTGATCACAGTATTAAACAATTTTCAATATTGAGCGGTGCTTTCGTGATACATAAAGTATATGAGTACTTTCCAGATCAAACTATTTTTATTTGTGTGGTCGATCCCGGAGTTGGAAATAAACGTGAACCGATTTACATAGACAGAGGGAATTACAAATTTATAGGCCCAAACAATGGATTATTCCACTATATTTTAAAGGAACTTGGGTCCTCTTGTAAGACATATGTAATAAAAGAAGAATTTAGACCCGTGAAATCAACTACTTTTCATGGTAGAGATTTGTTTACGCCTGCTGCTATAGAAATTACTAAGGGCAACTTTGATATAGTTGAGCCGATTGATAGAGATAAACTCGTCCTTATCCATGCTCTTGATGATGAGGTGCCTGTCATTACCTATATAGATGGGTTCGGTAATATCAAAACCAACATTTCTCTCAGTAGTAATTTTAATAAGAAAGATTTCTTAAAAGTAAACGTTAATAATACTTTTTACCTAATAAAAGTTTCCAACACGTTCAGTGAGGTTGCAAGCGGAGAATTGCTATGCTACAGGGGAAGCAACGACACTCTTGAAATTGCCGCTAATCTTGCATCAGCTGAAGATATTCTGAAAGTAAATGTTGGAGATCACATCGCTATCGAGAAATAATATGGGAAAACACTTAATCATTGCATCATATGACGGTATCAGTACTTACTATTGTGGTATTGGTACGACTATGCAAGATACCATTTCTTCTTTAAATGAGTTGGTAAATTCTGAAAAAATCAAAATTAGTTTGGCTTATATTTCTGTGGATCCGGATGGAGAAATATTTAATCAGAAACGCCTTCAAGATAGTGTCAAACTCGTAAAAAAGACTGGCGGCCACCTTATCCCCCTTTGTAATGGTACCGCTGGTTTTAACGAATTCGATATGTGGCAGAGCTTTCCTCAATGGGAGTATGCATGTGCATCTTTAGCTACAGCTCTGAATGTAATTCTAAAAGACGAAGATGATAATATCTTAATGCTGCATGACACTCCTTTTTTGCTTTTTCATAAATTCAAACAGCAAATCTTTGGCAAAGAGTTAAGATGTTTTTACATGCCCCGTAGTACCGGTTTAAACCATAAATTTGGAGATGAGGAGTGGCGACAAAAAAGAGTAGGATTTGAAAAAAAAGCCTTTCAAGCAATTCAAAATAATCCCACTGCCTCCGTACTTGCAATAGGTAGAAACTTTTCGCAACACCTAACAAATGATTATGGTCTCTCTTTTACCGAAAATGATTATCTAGTAAACGGTCTTTATTTTGGACGCTATAAAAAATTCCTTAACCAAAAATTCGATATATCTGAGCTTAAAAAGTTTAGTATAAACATTGACTCAAAATCTAAAATTATTTTTAGCTGGGGCAGAGCTTCTATCGCCAAAGGATTAAAGGAATTACTAGAAGCATGGCAAGAGATTACTGAGTCGTTGCCTGACCATTACATGATTATACAAGCTCCAAATAATTCCGGGGAGGATGATTATTTTCAACTTCTAAAAAAGTATGAGAAGGAGATTCCAAGGACGATCGTAATAGACGACTTCAATCCAGAGATATGGCAGACCATACTTCGTACTCAAAATACTGATATTGTTTGCGTTCCATCTACTATGGATCCTATTCCACATACTGCGATTGAAGCTAAGTTATTTTCTGCCGGTATGGGATATGTGATTATCGGTAGCAATGTTGATGGCGTAAAGGACATCTATACCGATGATGAATGTATATGGGTTAATCCGTACGATCAAAATGAGTTTTCAAACGGAATTCTCAAAGCAGCGAGATTAGACGAGAAAGAAAGAAACAGTATGAACGAAGCTAACAGTAGGAGCCTTTCTGCATATGATTATGCAAAAACCATTAGGGATTTTCTTAAAAAGATTAACTTTATATGATTTTCCGGTGGTCAATTTGGAGAGGACACATATCAAAAAACATTGAACTGCTTCGCTACAGCGTCCTTTCTTTCAGAAAACAGTTTGGAAGTAATCATCAGTACATTATTTATACGGACAATGCCGGCTTCGTTTCAAAGCAATTAGATGCAGGTGTAGATATTAGAGAGTTTCCTTCAGATGAGAACTCACAGTTTTGCATTACGTCTAAGGCAACATGGCTAAAGTGGTGCCCTTCATCGAGATTGGATGTTAATCAAGATGAATTTTACGTAGATTCTGACGTGTTTTTGTTGAAGTATCCCGAAGAGATTGATTTAATTTTGTCCAATCCGAAAATAAAATTTGCCATCATGGATGAGTTTTTTGGTCAACCTTATCAGCATGGCGCGATGCACAAGAAAGCAACCCTAGACACACCTTTTGTAAATGCTGGGTTTTTTATACAAAAAACAGGACATGATATTTCAAACGATTTGATTAAAGAATTTGATTGGTGGCGGAAGAACATAAAATATAATGAACAAACTCACCATGACGAACAAGGAGCATTGGCAGCCGCACTTACGAGGTATTTTGCGAATGATGAATTATTCATTTTACCTAAGAAGAAGTACATGCTAATTAGTGAAACTTCGAATGCCGACATAGAAAACTTAGACAATGTAACGTTATTCCATGCTACTTATCCTACCCACCCCGCGTTTTATAAGTTTAAGTATGTATTAGATGAGATTTTATATGAGGAGTTAAAGTCAAAATTTAAAAATGCCAAGCGAATATGTCAAAACAGATAATGTTGTAGCGATTCTTATGTCTGTTAGAGACGAAGAATCATACATTGATTTGAATATTTCATACCATCTTGATCTTGGTTTTGATTATATATTCGTCGTTAATCACTGTTCAACTGACAATACAAATAAGGTATTGGATTTATACAAAGACGATCCGAGGGTTGTTGTAATTAAAGAAAAAGACCCTGTTTTTGATCACGCAAAAATCGCAAATAGATTACTCAATTATGCTAACACGAGCTACAAAATCGATTGGTTTATTTTTTTGGATGCTGATGAGTTTCTTTCAATAAGAGATAAAACCATCCATGATTTTATAGTTCGCCTAGAAGATAATTGTATTCCTTATGCAACTATTGGTTGGGCGAATGCGCTGTTTGATCATACGCTTTCTGATTACACATGCGCTCCTGTAAATGCAATAGATACGATGAAATATTATTATCCATGGCCGGAAAAAGAATGGCAGGAATATGGTCACTTTAGGAAGGCTATAGTTAAAAATCACGAAGACATAGAAATTGTCGTAGGCGGACATTATGTAAAAACAGAAAACAATCCCAAATTTTTTGGAGAATATAACCGGAATCCGTTTATTGTGCCGAAAGATGAAGCCAGATTATTGCATTTTGAATTTAGAGATAAGGCAGATGCAATATATAAGAAATGGGAAAAATTGGCATCGTTTGAAAGTGATTCTACCTCTGATACCGATTCACCTTGGTTAGAAAGGATTAGGACTATTAAGAAATACGTTGAAGATTTTAAGGACAATATTGATGAAATTAACAAAAGATGGTTTTCTGAACATAGAACATTTTGGGGAGCGATTATACCCGAAGATAGGATTGTTTATGACTCTATACTATCGCTTTGGTATGGGAAATATTTTAGAAGGAAGATAGAAAGTGGAAAAATCAAATCAGTCTGCTTGGTTCGTAGTAGAAATTTAGGAGATGTAATAATGACTGAACCAATCGCAAGATTTTTGTCAAAATATGTTAATCGGATTTATTTAGCTACAGAAATAAAAGGCGCTGAATCAATATTCAACACCTATGACAAAGTATATAGATACAATCAAGTTAATTCAGGAGAAATTGACTGCGACATAATGATAAAACTGGTTTATGAACTTAGTGATAACCAAAAAACATACATACAGGGATACATGGAATCAATCGGCTTTGGCAATGTAAATACCAAAGACATTCCGATACTAAAAAATGACTGGGATAACCTTATTAAAGGTGAATATATTCTTATTGCTCCGTTTACAAGTAGATGGGAGGAGAAGAAAAGAAAATGGGAGTATAAAAAATTTGTCGAGTTATCAAGGTTACTAGAAACAGAATACAATACTAAATGCGTGATACTTGAAAAACATTACTCATTCATCGAGATGGTATCTCTTATTAGGCATTGTAAATTTTTTATCGGGAATGACTCCGGTCCTGCAATAATTGCACAAAGTTTTAAAAAGAGAGCTTTTGTTATTTTTGGAGCAATTCGTCCTGACTATACACATATGTCTAAGCATTCTGTGCCCATTTATGATAGAAACAGACATAAGCTTTGTAAGCATAATTCAAGAAAAGAGGAAATAGACTGTTGCGAGGAATTCTGTATGGAAAGAATAGGGGTTGATAAAGTTTTTGACCAAATCAGATTAAATATATGAATAAGTCAAAACCAGAAATCAAATTAGATTTTATCACTGGTTTAAGAGAAATTGTTTTAAATGAAATAAGCCAATACCCAAATCTTCGCATTATTAAAGAAGGGGCAGATTCTTTTTATTTGGATTTTGTACAAGACCTTACTGAAATCAAAAATTTAAGAAGTGTTTCTCGGGTATATATTGTAGTACAAAATTCTAAGTATAATCCGTTTTACATTTTCAACCATAAATCAATCTTAGGTAATCTCATAGAAGTAGTCATCAGTGGGGACAAAGGTGCATTTAAAACTTTTAAAATTACTTGTGCCGGATCAGATTCTCCAGAAGTTCGTAGTATTGCCGAATATATACAAAAAACATATGGACTGATCGAGAAAGAGGAGGCGGACATGAAAATACACATTGTAAAACCTAATGAAGTTTGGGAAATTGGTGTTCGAATTACACCAAGACCTTTGTCTTTAAGAGACTATAAGCTAAGAAATATGAGTGGCGCGATGAATTCAACGATTGCATACGCAGTAAATTCTTTATGCGGATTAGAAAACGCGGATTCATACTTGAATATTTTTTTTGGAAGCGCAACGTTGCTTATTGAGGCTGGTCAATGTTATCCAAACCTAAAACAACTGATTGGTTTTGATAACAATAAAAAACATATTTCTTTAGCTATGCAAAATATAAAAAGAGCTGGACTGGTAAAAAAAATACAGCTTAAAGAAAAAGATGTTTTTGACGAGCCCGATCTAGGCAGATTTGATGTAATTACGTCTGATTTGCCGTTCGGTATGTCTATATCAAAAAATGAAGACTTAGAAAATCTTTATCAATGTTTTATTGAATACTCCCAAAAGACATTAAATCATGAAGGAAAATTGGTAGTTTATACGAGCGAATACGAAATGCTGGAAAAAATCATCCTGAAATCAAAATTTAAGATTGCAAAAACTCTAGAGTTAAAATTTATGACATCGGTAAATGCATATCTTCGCTCAAGAATTTTCGTATGTAGATTGAAACAAGGTTCTGCATAAAAGTCATCTGATTATGAAAGAGTTTAATTTAAAGAAATATCTGAGTAAATATAAAAATACCAGTATCGACTTCTTTCGATTCCCTGGTAATTATGGCGATTCTCTTGTTTGGCATGGAACAAAAAAATTACTATCGTTACTTAATATTTCGGAGCGCTATATAGATATTTCTTCGCCCAAATATAATGATGTACTGTTTATAGACGGTGGCGGTAATTTCATTGATTATTATTCTGATGTCAGAGACTTTTTGATTAAAAAACCTGCTTTATATAGTGAAATAGTCATTCTTCCGCACACAATATTTGGTGAAAAGCAAATTGAAGTCTTAAATAATATTTCGAGTAATCTAACAATATTTTGTCGAGAAAAAGTTTCTGCAAAATTTCTAGAAGACAGGCTTACACGTGGCGAAGTATACTTATGGCACGATTGTGTATTTTACAATAAATTTTTTCCAGTGCCTTCAGAGGAAGGCGTTCTCAACACTTTCCGATCGGACAAAGAATCAATATTACAGACATTGCCAAGATCGAATAGTGATATATCTTACAACGGATATGCCACCAAACCTCTTAACGAATTAATTAATGTATTGCAAAAATACGAGCAAGTAAATACTGATAGGTTGCATATAGCGATATGTGCCACACTACTTGGAAAACAAGTGAAACTGTTTCCAAATTCGTATTACAAAAACAAAGCAGTTTTTGATTATTCTCTAAGAAGATTCTTAAATATAAGCTTTGTTGAAAAATTTGATGACTAACAGCATACTGAATTTCAAAATAATATCAAAAATTTTTTCTGATTTTCTAGATAACTCGTCAGCTATTCCTGGATATAAAGAAAAACTAAACCACCTCATATGGTTGAACATAAAAACGAATCAAGAATTATGGAATCTTGAAGATTTAGCTAGGATGGTTGAACTTGGCTCAGAATATATAGCTATGACCAAACAAGAAATAGATAAAAATAATCAAATCAGAAACGATTTAATAAGGGAAATCGATATTGAGATTTCAGATCAAATAAGTGTTTCATCTGGCCATCAAGAGCGATTCTATAGTGAAACCCCAGGAATGATTATAGACAGGCTCGCAATTCTATTCATTAAACTATCGGTTATCCGTGACTTATTACCAGTGATTAAAGAAAAGGATCTACAAGAAGAGTATCAAGGAAAAGAAAACATAATTTTAAAGCAGATAGATCGTATTGGTAATTTTTTAGATTCTTATTTTACTAGACTCGTACGCAAAGAAGTCTTTTTTGAAATACAGCATCATGTTAAAATCTATAACGATAAGAAGATCAGAAAATATATCAAGATTCTAAAAAAGAAAAGATCCGCCAAACCAAATTAACTTCAACAGGTCTTAATGGCGGTAAAGAAATTATTCAGGGAGCCTCTCTTTGTGAGCGAGCTTGCACGCGAGTAAAAAGGTAGATCAGAGACGATAAATAATAGAATAGAGTTATGTTCAAGAGAGTTGCCGGAGTAATAATTAAAAATAATAAGATTTTATTGATGCGTCGGATTAGAGATGGACAAGAATATTTTGTTTTTCCTGGCGGCGGAGTTGAAGAGGATGAATCAATAGAAATAGCTATTACTAGAGAAATTAAGGAAGAATTATCTATTGACGCCAAAATAGATAAATTACTTTTTGAAATAGAAAATCAGGGCAGACGAGAATATTATTATCTCGTCAAGGAATTTTCTGGTCAGCCGAAATTAGGTGGGGAAGAGAAACAAAGGATGAATCAGGACAACCAATATTATCTCGTTTGGATGGATTTAGATAAAATTCGATCATTAGATAATCTGTATCCTCAAGAAGCTAGATTGAAAATAATAAGAGAAATAGATTATTAATTAATCATTGAGATGGTGGTTAGATTTGAAGTATTTTACAAAATAGAGTTTTTTTAGGTTAGATTATAATTACTAAAATCTTAAGGTCCGTACATTATTTGTTAATTAATTTATATAAATTTAATCAACAATATGAAATTTTACTTATCTTCATACAAATTAGGAAACGAGCTCAATAAGTTAAAAGAGCTATTGCCAGCAGAAAATAAAAAAACCGCATATATCTCTAATGCGCTTGATTTTTCAGATGACCTAGAAAGAAGGAAAAAAAGCGAACAATCTGATATAGAGCAACTTGAAGAATTGGGCCTGGATATTGAAATAGTAGATTTACGTGATTATTTCAATAAACAAAGCGAATTAGAAGAAAAGATTTCAGAATTTGGCGTGATTTGGGTTAGGGGAGGTAATCTTTTTGTGCTTAGAAAAGCTATGAGATTAAGCGGCTTTGATAATATCCTAGAAAAATTAGTTGAAAAAGATAATATTTTATATGGAGGGTATAGCGCTGGAGTTTGTGTATTAGCTCCGACCTTGAAGGGCATGGATTTATTGGATGATCCGAATGTAAAACCATATAAAGATCAATCAGAAATTATCTGGGATGGTTTAGGAATTCTCAATTATTCAGTAATTCCTCATTACCAATCAGACCACGCAGAATCAGAAAGCGCAGAAAAGGCCGTAGAATACATGATAGAAAATAAATTGTTATTTAAAGTGCTTAAAGATGGCGAAGTTATCATTATTGAGTAAATATCCATTTTAATGCTGTATAAAATTGATAAAAACGGCTTTATTGTCAATGAAGCTAGCTTAAGAAAAATTCAGCCCTATTACAGAAAGATTTTGCAAGAGATAAATCAATTGTATATTGATAAATTAGGGAGTAATTTGTTGAGTGTCTATGTTTGTGGTAGTGTAAGTATAGGAATAGCAGAGCCCTACGTTTCTGATATTGATAGTGTCGCTATTGTAAAAAAAAATTAACAAGAAAAAATTTACTCTGGGTCATAAAAGCAGCAAATGACTTAGAAACAAAGAATATCCTATTCTTGGATTTTTTAAAACGATTGTCAGTTATTATTCCATAAAGCAAAAATATCGCTCCAATCTAATGGAAAAGAAAAAAAGGAAAATTTTAATTATTGAAGATGAGAAGTTTCTTTTAGAAATGTATCAAGGTCGCTTCGAAAAAGAGGGTTATCAGGTTTTCACGGCGATTGACGGACAATGTGGTTTGAGATTAGCCCAGAAAGAAAAACCGGATTTGATTATCTTGGATATTTTAATGCCGGGCATGGATGGCTATGAAGTAATTAGAAAACTTAAAGAGGATAATCAAACCAAAGAAATCACTATTTTAGTCCTTTCTAATTTGGGTCAGCGGGAAGAAGTTAATCAAGGATTAAAATTAGGAGCTGATGATTATATTATCAAAACAGATTTGACGCCAAGCGAACTTGTTAATAAAGTAGAAAGGATGTTTAAATAAATGAAACGTATTTTGATTAATGAAACAATTGAAAAAGTAGGGGAACAAGTCAAATTATCTGGCTGGGTTCATCAACGGAGAGACCACGGCCAAATTATTTTTATTGATTTAAGAGACAAAAGCGATTTGATTCAATTAGTCTTTACTCCCAAAGACAAAGCTCTTTATCGGGCAGCTAGTTCTTTGAGGCCGGAATGGGTTATTAGTGTTGAGGGAAAAGTTAATCAACGACCTAAAAATATGGTTAATCCCAATATGCCGACTGGAGAAATTGAAATATCTGTTGAGAAATTGGAAATATTAAATCAGGCTAAGACACCTCCCTTTGAAATTACTGAAGGACAAAATAAGGACAAAAAAGAAGTTAATGAAGAAATTAGATTGAAATATCGTTATCTAGACCTGCGCCGGCAAAAAATGAAGAATAATTTAGTTCTGCGGCACAAGGTAATTAAACTGATACGGGATTTTATGGACAAGCAGGGATTTGTTGAAGTAGAAACACCTATTTTAACCAAATCCACTCCTGAAGGAGCCAGAGATTTCTTGGTGCCTAGCCGGCTTCATCCGGGACAGTTTTTTGCCTTGCCCCAAGCTCCTCAACAATTAAAGCAATTGTTAATGGTTGCTGGGTTAGAAAGGTATTTTCAGATTGCCCGCTGTTTTCGTGATGAGGATTTACGCGGTGACCGCCAGCCGGAATTTACTCAGCTAGACGTAGAAATGTCTTTTGTTAAACAAAAAAATATTTTAAACCTGATTGAAAAACTGATGATTAAAATTGTTAAAGAATTAGTTGTCTTTGACAAAAATTTATCCAAAAAACTTACTTTTAAACCATTTTTAAAATTAGATTATCAGGAAGTAATTAAAAAATACGGCACTGATAAACCGGACTTAAGAAAAGACCCTAAAGATCCTCATGAACTAGCTTTTGTCTGGATTTTAAATTGGCCTCTTTTTGAATGGAACAGTCAGGAAAAAAGATATGATTCTTGCCATCATATTTTCACCGCTCCTCAAAAAAAAGACCTACCTTTATTGGACAAAGACCCATTAAAAGTCCGTTCCTGGCAGCATGATTTAGTTCTCAATGGGCATGAAATAGGTGGCGGCAGTATTAGGATACATCAGAAAGAAATTCAGGAAAAAATATTCAAGTTAGTTGGTTTAAGCAAAGAAGAAATAGAAGATAAATTTGGCCATTTATTAAGGGCTTTTGAGTATGGGGCGCCGCCTCATGGGGGGATTGCTTCGGGCCTAGATCGTCTTTTAATGATTCTCCTTAATGAAGAAAGTATCAGAGAAATAATAGCTTTTCCAAAAACAGGCGATGGCCGCGACTTAATGATGGAGGCACCCAGCCCGGTCAGTCCAGAACAGTTAAAGGAATTAAAAATTAAGGTCGAAAAATGATAGGGGGGTTATTTATTTTATGAAGATAGATGTTGATTAAGTTTTTAGCTACTATTTCTATTTTGTTCAATCCTTTTACTTTTTTATTTAGTCAGTTCAATGTTGACCTTGAACAAAAGGCCGATCCCTTACCCGCTGAACTTCCGATCTCAACTTCCTTAACAGCTGATTTCAATTTCAATCCCAGTTTAGCTAATGCCATTTCCAGTATTATCATTTCAACAGCCAAGGAAAACAACCCTAATTTTCTGCCTATTCGCAATTGGAATGTCAGTCAACCAGAAATTGAGGCAAAAGCTGCTTTAATTTCTATGGTGAGCTCAGTCGAAACATTTAAACCGGAGAAAAATGAACCCAGCAACGCTTTTCAGAAAAAAATGGTACCGGGTAAAATTCTTTATCAAAAGAATATTGAACAGGTTTTACCCATTGCTAGTTTGACTAAATTAATGACCGGATTGATTGTTTTAGAAAATATAAATTTAGACCAAATAGTTACCGTTACTAAAGAGGCGATTGGGGCATATGGTGATATGGGTGGATTAGTTGTTAATGAAAAAATTTCTGTTAAAAATTTACTTTACGCCTTACTAATGGAATCAAGCAATGACGCGGCCGTGGCCCTGGCTGATGCTTTCGGGGACTCTTCTAAGGGACAGTCCTTAGTTCTTTTAATGAATAAAAAAGCCGAAGAATTAGAGTTAGAAAATACTCATTTTGTTGAACCAACCGGCTATGATCCAGCTAATCTTTCCACGGCTCTTGATTTAGCTGAATTAGTCAAGTATAGTTTAAATAAGCCAATTATCTGGCAAATTTTGAAGACGCCCAGCATCGATTTATTATCAGCCGATGGAACAATTAATCATCATTTTACCAATACTAATCAATTATTAAACAACCGGCCAGCGATAGTTGGCGGCAAAACCGGCTATACTAATGAAGCCCAGGGTTGTATGATTTTAGTCATTGAGCAGAATTTAAATAAGATCAGAAACTATATTGGACAACCCTCATCAGAATATTTAATTATTATTGTTTTAGGAACCCAAGAAAGATTTTCAGAAACAGAAAAATTAATTAATTGGGTTAAAGAAGCATATATCTGGTAAGATAAAATACAGGGACTCTCCCTGATTCTTTAAATTATGCCTGATATTTTTCACCTCTCTCGCATTTTAGGATTAGCGGCGATTGCTTTTGTCTTTGCTTTGGCCTGGACACCAGCCTTAATTCATTTTCTTGATAAATATCGTCTAGGTAAACAAATTAGATTTGAGGGAGTGCCTATTTTTGCTAAACTTCATAAGAAAAAAGAAGGAACTCCAACTATGGGTGGGATTTTAGTTTGGGGAACTATTTTGACTTTAACTCTGCTTTTTTGGTGGTTGGGACAAATTGGTCAGGGGACTATTCTTGAAAAAATAAATTTTCTCACTCGCAGAGAAACGCTTTTACCGCTGGGCGCTTTGGTTGCTTCGGCTTTGGTCGGCTTGGGTGATGACCTATTAGGAATTTTTAGGAAAGATTCTAATGGCGGCGGATTGAAAATGCGACATCGTCTCTTGATTTATACTGTTATTGCTGCTTTTGGCGCTTGGTGGTTTTTTTGGAAACTGGAATGGGATTTAGTCCATATTCCTTTTGTCGGTGATTTCAATATTGGCTGGTGGTATATCCTGCTCTTTATTTTTATATTAGTCGCTACCGCCTTTTCAGTTAACGAAGCTGATGGTTTAGATGGATTGGTTGGCGGTATCCTCTTAATCGCTTTTGCTTCTTATGCGGTTATTGCTTTTTCTCAGGGAAAAATGGATTTGGCTGTTTTTTGCGGAGTGATTATCGGCGCTTTATTGGCTTTTCTTTGGTTTAATATTCATCCAGCTCGCTTTTTTATGGGCGATACCGGAGCAATGTCCCTGGGTATCACTTTAGGAATTATTGCTATGTTAACTAATGCTTTTCTTTTACTGCCTTTTATTGGCTTTATTTTAGTTGTTGAATCAGGCTCAGTAATCATCCAGCTTCTTTCAAGAAAAATACGCCGGAAAAAGATTTTCTTATCTACCCCTATTCACCATCATTTTGAAGCGATTGGCTGGCCTGAGACAAAGGTAACTATGCGCTTTTGGATAATCGGCGGGGTTATGGCCGTTATCGGCTTAATAATAGTGTTCATTGAAAAAATTATCTAACTCTTCTCTAAGTTATGAAAATTAATGATTTCAAAAACAAAAAAGTAACCGTCATCGGCTTAGGATTACATGGCGGAGGAGTTGGTGTAGCTAAATTTTTTAGTCGTCTGGGAGCTAAAGTTCTGGTCACTGATCTAAGAAACAAAGAGGATCTTAAAGAATCCCTGGAACAGCTTAAAGGGGAGTCAATAAAATATGTTCTTAATCAACATCGGCCGGAAGATTTTATCAATACTGACTTGGTCATTAGAAATCCAGCCGTACCGGACAGATCCAAGTATCTTGAGATAGCCCGGGAACATAAAGTGCCCATTGAAACAGACATCGGTATATTTTTTGAACTTTGCCCTGCCTCAATTATTGGGGTAACCGGCAGCAAAGGTAAATCAACAGTGGCTACCTTAATAGCTAAATTTTTAGCTAAAGAACATAACAAGGTATTTTTAGCTGGCAATATCAGAAGTTCTGTTTTGCAAAAATTGAATAAAATTAATAAAGAAAGTTTAGTTGTTTTAGAACTGTCCAGTTGGCAGTTAGCTGGCTTGAGGCCGCATCGCCAAAGTCCTCATTGCGCCGTATTCACTAATATTCTTCCTGATCATCTTAACCGCTATAAAAGTATTAATGAATATATTGAAGATAAAAAGGAAATTTTCCGTTGGCAAAAATCAAAGGATTATTTAATTCTTAATTACGACGATAAAATAGTCAGAAATTTTGCTCAAGGAGTTAAATCACAGGTATTTTATTACAGCCAAGATAACGGTCTTACTTCTAATTTAGAGAAAGAAAAATTAGGCGCTTTTGTCAGGGGAGAAAAAATTTTTATGGCCAGTCCGGTCGAACCACTTCTTGACCAGGATCCTGCCTCATTATCGGACGGGAAAAAAGAAGAAATCTGTTCTTTAGATGATATCTCTTTAAGAGGAAAGCATAATATTGACAATGTTTTAGCTGCCGTAACCGTGGCTAAACTGTATCAGGTTTCCAATAAATCAATTAAAAAAGTTCTTAATAAATTTAAGAGTTTAGAAGGACGACTGGAATTAGTTAAGATAATTAATGGAGTTAAATATATTAATGATACTACAGCAACTATTCCTGAGGCCTCTTTAGCTGCTTTAAATTCATTTCCTTCAAATAAACACATTATTCTTATTGCTGGAGGCAATGATAAAAATCTGGACTTTAGTCAATTAGTTGAAATGGTAAATAAAAAAGTCAAAAAAATAATCTTTTTAGAAGGTACGGCTACTCCTAAATTTAAAAAAGCCCTGGAAGATCAAATAGAATTAACTGATAACCAATTAAAAGTAATCGGACCCTTAAGTAGTATGGAGCAAGCGGTAGCTGAGGCTGAAAAGGAAGCCAAAGAAAAAGATATTGTTTTGCTTTCACCGGCGGCTACCAGTTTTGGTCTTTTCAGACACGAATTCGAGAGAGGCGAAGCATTTGTTAAAGCAGTCAATGATTTATAATTTTGGGAGTAAGACTCCCAAAATAGAATTCTATGAAACCTCATCAAGCTGATTATTTTCTTATTTTTGTCACCTTTGCTTTAGTTTTTTTGGGTTTAGTTGTTCTTTCCAATCCTTCAATAATTCTTTCTCAAGATGCTTTTGGGGAAAGTTATTATTTTTTGAGACATCAATTATTTAGCGTCTTTTTAGGTCTTATTTTATTCTTTATTTGCCAAAGAATCCATTATAAACATTGGCAAAAACTTGCTTTTTTCCTAATTATTTTCAGTATTTTTCTTTTAATTCTAGTTTTTGTTCCTAAAATTGGTTATGGTTATGGAGAAGCTAAACGCTGGATTGCTTTGGGCCCTTTCTCCTTTCAGCCATTTGAGTTGGCAAAATTATCTTTTATTCTTTACTTAGCTGCTTTGTTAAGCAGAAAAGGTAAAGATAATTATCAGCTAATCAAAGAAAGTTTAATACCTTTTTTAGTAGTTGCCGGAACGATCGGTTTTTTGATTATTATTCAGCCTGACCTTAGTTCTTTGATTATTATGATGGCTGTTGCCCTGGCTATTTATTTTTTAGCCGGCATGAAAATATCTTACATTTTAGGATTGAGCGGCTTGGCTTTAATGGGTTGTTTTGCTTTAATTAAAACAGCTGCTTATCGGGCCAATCGATTAACTGTTTTTTTGCATCCTGAAATGGACCCTCAGGGCATTGGTTACCAGATTAATCAGGCTCTTTTAGCTATTGGTTCTGGTGGTCTTTTTGGCTTAGGTCTTGGCCATAGTATTCAGAAATGGCGATATCTGCCTGAACCAATTGGTGATTCTATTTTTGCCATCGTGGCTGAAGAGTTAGGATTAATCGGCGCTGGTTTTTTGGTTATCCTTTTTGTTCTTTTGGCTTGGCGCGGTTTAAAAATTGCCAAAAATGCTCCTGATAGATTTGGCGAGCTTTTGGCCGGCGGCATTATTAGCTGGTTGTTTATTCAGGCCTTTATTAATATAGCGGCTATCTCTGGTTTGATTCCTCTAACTGGTTTGCCTTTGCCTTTAATTAGCTATGGTGGTTCAGCTATGATTTTTTCATTAGCTGGTTTAGGAATACTGGTTAATATATCTAAGTATACAGAATAAAATTATGAGAATACTTTTTACTGGCGGTGGCACCGGGGGACATGTTTTCCCCATTATTGCTTTAGCCAGACAATTAAAACAAATTCATACCCAATCAATGGCTCCCATTGGCCCAGAAGAGGAAACGCGTTTACAAATGTTTTTTTTGGGACCAAATGGTTTTACTAAAAAACCTCTCCAGAAGGAAGGGATTAGAACAAAAACAATTTTAGCCGGGAAATTAAGGCGCTATTTTTCAATCTGGACTATTTTTGATTTTTTGAAAATACCGGTTGGTTTAGTGCAATCACTTTGGTATCTCTATGTCTGGATGCCTGATGTCATTTTCAGCAAAGGCGGTTACGGGAGTATGCCAGTTGTTTTAGTCGGCTGGCTTTACCGAATTCCTATTTTAATTCATGAGTCAGATACTATTCCCGGCTTAGCTAATCGCTGGGCAGGCAAATTATCTCAAAGAATTGCTCTTTCTTTTGCTTCAACCAAAGAATATTTTCCTTTAGAAAAGACCGCTTTAGTGGGTAATCCTGTTCGTTCAGAACTTGTCCAAATCTGTCTTTTAACCAATGAAAAAATGAGAGAAGAAGCTAAAGGTATTTTTGGCTTGGTTGGTCAAAAACCAGTCATTTTTATTCTCGGCGGCAGTCAGGGAGCCCGCAAGTTAAATGAATTTATTCTCCAAATTTTACCCCAACTTTTGGAAAAATACGAAATTATTCATCAATGCGGACCTAAGAATTACCAACAGATTAAAAAAGCCATAAAACAAAGTTCGTCCTCGGCTTATCACTTTTTCCCTTTTTTAAACGAAAATCAAATGGGGGCCGCTTATCTTTTAGCTGATTTAGTTATTTCGCGGGCTGGCGCCGGCAGTATTTTTGAAACAGCCGCTTGCGCTAAACCGAGTATTTTAATTCCTATACCGCAGGCTGCTTCTGACCACCAAAGAAAGAATGCCTTTGCTTATGCTCAAGCTGGGGCCACAGTGGTCTTAGAACAATCTAATCTAACTCCCAATATTTTTCTAAGTAAAGTCAGTCAAATTTTAGGCAATCCTGAATTAGCTCAAAAAATGAGCCAAAGCGCCCAAAGTTTTTACGAGCCGGAAGCCGCCCAAAAAATCGCCGAGGAATTGATTGAAATGGGGAAATAAGAACTATGTCAAAAAAAGAAGAAATACGAGTCAGGTTCGCTCCCAGCCCAACCGGACCCTTGCATTTTGGCGCGTCCCGGACGGCTCTTTTTAATTATTTATTTACTCAGAAGAACAAAGGCAAGTTTATTCTGCGTATTGAAGATACTGACATAGAAAGGTCAGAAAAAAAATACGAAAAGGATATTATAGAGAACCTTAAATGGCTCGGTTTGAAATGGGATGAAGGTCCTAACAAGGACAGTTCTTCAGATACCGAAGGACTGTCCTTGTATCGTCAGAGTCAGCGAACCAAGATTTATCAAAAATACATTAAAAAACTTTTTGATTCTAAACAGGCCTTTTGGTGTGACCATACTAAAGAAGAATTAGAAAAAGAGAAAAAAGAACAAATGGCTAAAAAACAAGCTCCTCGGCATGTTTGTAACCGGAAAGGTAAAGCCAAAAAAGGAATTATTAGATTTCGTTGCCCGGATAAAAAAATAGTTTTTAATGATTTAATTCGAGGAAAATTAGAATTTAATGGAGGATTGTTAGGCGATATAAGTATTGCCAAAGATGAAAAAACACCGCTCTATAATTTCAGTGTGGTTATTGATGACTATGAGATGAGAATCAGTCACGTTATCAGAGGTGAAGACCATATTTCCAATACTCCTAAACAAATTCTTCTTGGACAAGCTCTTGGTTTTCCCCAGCCTCAATTTGCTCATTTACCTTTAATTTTAGGACCGGATAAAAGTAAATTAAGCAAACGCCACGGCGCTGTTTCTATGGGCTGGTATAAAAAAGAGGGTTATTTGCCCGAAGCCTTGGTTAATTTTATGGTTTTACTTGGTTGGAATCCAGGGACAACAAAAGAGATTTTTTCTCTTAAGGAATTAATTAAAGAATTTTCCTTAGAAAGAGTTCAAAAAGGCGGAGCCATTTTCAATCTCCAGCGTCTTGACTGGATTAATAGTCATTATATCAGGCAAATGGATTTGGATGATTTAACTAAGAAATGTTTGCCTTATTTACCTGAAAAAGTTGATTTTGATTATGCCAGAAAAATAGTTGCCTTAGAACAAGAACGGCTCAAGAAGCTGTCTGAAATAGGGGAATTAACTAAATTCTTCTTTTTAGGCAAAATGGACTACCCAGCCGAATTGCTTATTTGGAAAAAAATGACCTTAAAACAGGTTAAAAATAACCTTGATATATTAGAAGAAACATTGTCCAAAACAGCCAAATTTGACCGAAAATCACTGGAAAAGACCTTGATGCTCCTAACCAAAAAATACGGCTCTGGCGAGCTTCTGTGGCCTCTAAGAGTAGCTTTAACAGGCCAAAAAGCCTCTCCTGGTCCCTTTGAAATAGCTGAAATCCTAGGCAAAGAAAAGACCCTTAAAAGAATCCAACAGGCCAAAAACCTTACTAAACATTAACCAAGGACTGTATTTTAGGGACTGTCCCTAAAAACTAAGAATATGAAGCGGTTTTTAATAGTTTTAATGGTTTTAATCTTACCCCTAATTAGTCAGGGTGGATTGATTGATGAAATTAATCAGCAAATAAAAGAGCAAGAAGATAAACGAGCCGAATTAGAAAGGCAAGCCCAGGAATATCAAGAAATTATTAATCAAAAACAAGGGGAGATTAAAAGTTTAAATAACCAGATAGCTATTTTCAATGCCCGGATAAATAAGTTACAAATAGAAATAAATATTACTGAAGATGATGTTGAACAGACCAAATTAGAGATCTTGCAATTAGAATACGGTATTGACCAAACAGGAGGGGATATTACTGAACAAAAAGATAATTTAGCCAAGATTATTCAAACAATTGCCGAATATGACCAGACCAGTCAAATAGAGATAATTCTGGCCAGTGAAGATTTTTCTGATTTTTTTAATCAAATAGCTTATTTGGATAATTTACAAAACGGCGTTAAAGAAAAAGTTGACCAGCTTAAATTACTCAAAGAAAAATTAGGTCAAGACAAAGAAAGTAAAGAAACAAAAAAAGAACATCTGGAAGGCCTTAAAGAGCAATTGACTCAGCAACAGTGGTCTTTAGCCAGCCAAAGAAAATCTAAAGAGACACTTTTAAATTATACGCGCGGCGAAGAAAGCCAATATCAACAAATGCTGGCTAATATTGAGACGCAAAAGAAATCATTATTGGGGGACCTTAATCGGTTGCGCCAGTTAAAGGCCGAAGAATTAGCCCGCTTGAAAGAACTTCAAGAAAAACCGCCATCTCAATATTGGGCTTCTACTAATTGGTATTATCAACAGGATGATTCTCGTTGGGCTAAAACAACTATTGGTATTAGCGATTCAAGATTAGAGGATTACGGCTGTGCTATTACTTCGGTAGCCATGATTTTAAAATACTATGGAACTAGTATTACCCCTGGGCAATTAGCCAAGGAATCAATTTATACTGGGGATTTGATTTATTGGCCAAGAAGATGGGGGAGCATCTATTGCATGAATTGTCCGCCGCCCCACGTATCTTCCTTTGATTGGTTCCGGCTTGACCGGGAATTAGGGGCCGGCTATCCAGTAATTGTTTTTGTCAGAGCTAATGGCCGGGGAGCTGGTCATTATGTGGTTGTTCATCACAAAACAGGGGACGGTCGTTATGTGGTCCATGATCCTCTTTTTGGAGATAATATTTATTTAGATTCTACCCGAGTTTACCTTTCTAATCTATACGAAACCACTACCAGTTTAGATCAGATGATTATTTATCACTAAAGAACAATTATGCGATACATTATTTCTTCTGTTATCATCTTTATTTTCTGTTTTTCGAGTTTCGTTTCAGCTCAAGAAATAAAAGGGCCAGTTATGCCGGACTGGCTTAATAAAATTTATCAGCAAATTAATCAAAAAGTCATTGCTCCAGTGAAACAGAGTACTCAAGACCTTCCTCAAAAAGTAGAACAAGGCGTTAAGAATCTTTTTAAAAAAGCTCAACAAGAGAAACAAGAAAAACAAGAAGAAATAAAGCAGGAAATTAAGAGTGAAGTTAAGGAAGAAGCTAAAAAATGGGTTCAAAGAGCAGCTGAAAGAATTAAAAAGTTCCTGTCTCCCCTAAAAAATAAAATTCAACAGGGGAGCGGCCTGATTAGAGAAGCGATTAATAGGATTAAAGATTTTTTAATTAATTTTTTTAAGGAATAAAAAAGCATAGACCAATAATCAGGGAATAGGGGAATTATCCACAACCAAATATTGACGGCCTAAGGGCCGTATATTAATATAGATATATAGTCGCATAATATACCTTAATACACATTAAATATATATTATAATATGGAGAAAAGCCAAAAACCACTTCCCCAACATCTAAATGATTTTTTAGACTGGTTAGATATTGAAAAAGGTTTATCTAATAAATCCCAGGAAAACTATTCCCGCTTCCTCAATAAATTTATTAACTGGTTAAAGGAAAATAACTTAGAAAACCTAAAGCCGCATGAGTTCTCCCCTGCTCATATTTGGAATTATCGAGTTTATCTTTCCCGTCAGTCCAAAAAACCTCTCAAAAAATCAACTCAAAACTATTATTTGATTGCCTTGAGGTCTTTTTTGAACTATTTTGCCAATCAAGACATACTTTCGCTGCCAGCTGAAAAGATTAAATTAGCTAAAGATAAAGGCGATAAGAAAATAAATTTTTTAAACTTAGAACAAATAGAAAAATTACTGGCAATACCAAATACCTCAAAAAGAAACGGATTACGTGATCGCGCAATTTTAGAAATTTTATTCTCAGCCGGTTTAAGAATCGCCGAATTAGTTTCACTTGACAGAGAACAAATTAATCTTAAGCCAATAAACAAAGATTTAGAAGTCGGTATTATTGGCAAAGGCAACCGACCGAGAACAGTATATTTTTCTGAAAGAGCCGTCCATTGGCTTAAAAAATATCTTGAGACCAGGAAAGATAAAGAAAAGGCTCTTTTTATTAACTACCAGGGCAGGAAAAGCGCATCTCGAAGATTAACGGATCGTTCTATTGAGAGAACTATTAAAAAATATGCCTTAATGGCTGGTTTGCCTATTAATACCACGCCACATACTCTAAGGCATTCTTTTGCAACCGATCTTTTGACCCAAGGAGCCGACTTAAGAATCATTCAAGAATTTTTAGGTCACCGAAATATTGCCACTACTCAAATTTATACCCATGTGACTAACAAACGCCTAAGAGACATCCATCGTCAATTTCATGGTGGTAAAAAGTTAAAATGATGCTAAAATAGAAAATTATGCGCATATCTTATTCCGGCTTAGATACGTTTTCTACTTGTCCGGCTCAATATAAGTTTCAATATATTGATCGAATTAAGGTTCCTAAATCCAAGGAGGCGTTTTTTGGCACTCTTATTCACGACTGTCTTAAGGTATTTCATGAACCAAGTAAGCCAACCCCCTTATTAGAAGACGACCTGCTTAAATATTTTACCGAAAAATGGGACAGTAGTCTTTATGAAGATAATCAGGAAGAGGCCTTTGCCTTTCATCAAGGGATTGACCTATTAAAAAAATATTATCTTCAGAATCAAGGACAGGAATTTAATATTGTTAATTTAGAAACGCTTTTTGAAGCGCCTATTTTGGAAGGAAAAGAATTTCACCAAATTACCGGACGGATTGACCGAATTGATAAATTAGACGACGGAACTTTTGAAGTAATTGATTATAAAACAACTAAAAAAATGCCTTCTCAGGCAGATGTTGATAAAAACTTCCAACTTTCCATCTATTATTTAGGAATAACTAATCGCTGGCCTTCTTTACAAGAAGAAAATCGACCAGTCAAACTTTCTCTTTATTACTTAAGGCATGGTGAAAAACTTTCTGCCTTTCGGAACAGCCAAGAAATTAAAGAAACCCAGGAAAGAATCTTGGATTTAATCCATCAGATTAAAGAAAGCGATTTTGATCCTCGTTCAAATCCTCTTTGTGATTGGTGTCAATATCAAGCCCATTGCCCTCTTTTTAAGCATAAATTTGTAAAGCAGGAATCCCCTGCTCCAGATGAACAGCAAATCAAAGAAGTCATTAATGAATATTTTGAAATAAAGGATAAACAAGGTCAAGATAATAAACGACTCATGGAATTAAAAGAAATACTCAATCAATACTGTGATAAAAATGGTCTTGACCGTGTCTTTGGTGAAAATGGATATATCACTCGCCTGCTCCAACAGAGATTTGCTTATAATTTTAACAAAGTCAAACAAGTACTTGAACCAATTGGCAAATGGCACGAGATTTTAACCATTGATAAAACTAAATTTAAAAAGGTAGTTGATTCTTTGCCTTATGACCTTAAAAAACAAATTGACCAAGCCAAAACCCTAGAAAGAGAGTTTAAGGTGATTTCAGTGAGCAAAAAAGCGATTAAATAAAAAAAGGGCCACTCAAGTTTGTCTTGAAGGCCCCAAATGACTATTCCGGTAAACTTACCACGTCTATGCCAACAAAAGCACTGAGAACTAGAAAATTGATTGTATCGTAAGGTTCAGGCAGGGATCCAAGCAAAAGTCCAGGCAGGGGTTCCTGAACATAAATTAGACAAGTTAAAAGACCAGCTCCTAAAAAAAATCCCAAACCAACCCAGGCTAATAATTGGAAATTGATTTTTAATATCAGAAGGACTTTAAAAAGGACAGAGCTGGTCAGCCAAAGGAAAGCTGAGGCATAGACAAAAAAGATTAATTTATTTTTGATTACTAATGGCTCAGCCGAAATATACTGGCTCTCAATATAGATACTAACCAATAGACAGATAATACCTATTAAGCCCATCAGGCGATGCTGTCTTCCGGCGGGACAAGTCCATTCCATTATCTACCTCCATTATTAAGTTTTGTTTTGTCATGCTGTTTTAAGACGATTATATTTATTTTTTAAGGTTACTTTTTAAGTTATTTGAAGATAATGTATCATAATTTTTCAATTATTGTCAACTAGTTAATTTTAATGCTGGTAATTCAACGGAGTATATTTCTCAAAATTACCACAGCGGATATAGCCGGCCGCTTGGGCTTCGGCTTCCGAAGAAAACCAAATTTGATTTTCTTCTGATATTCTTTTAGCAAATGAGCAATCAGGCCAATGATATTTATTACTATTAACACTACCGACAAATCTTCCCTGTTCTGTCGTTTCTTTATTAATTGGCTGGCTAACTTCTGATACGGATTGCTCAATTGAAGCAGTCGGTCCCTCAATAATAATTGGCTTATCATTTGCCTGCGGAGCAGTTAAGCGACCCGTTCCAAAGCTGATTAAAGCGATTAAAACAATGCCGATGGTTAAAGTAATGTCTGATTCATGCTCCTTGACGAAGTTTTTAAAATTAGGTAACATTAAATAAATAAGGCTACTACCGTAAAGGGCAACCTATGGAAGCGAAACCAGTTAAGAAGTCGACTTTGCGGTAGTGGTTAATTACTTTATGTCCAAAACAAAATCAGCAGGTTCAACTAGTTTAGGTCGGGATTCCCGGCCAAAATATTTAGGCGTCAAATTATTCGGCGGGCAAAAAGCTCAACCAGGCAGTATTATTGTCCGCCAGCGAGGGACTAAATTCCTGCCTGGTAAAAACGTCCGCCAAGGTAAAGATGACACCCTTTACGCTATTGTTAAGGGGGTAGTTAAATTTGCCACAAAAAGAATCAGAAAGTTTGACGGCTCCCGGCGAATAGCCAAAGTCGTCAATGTAGAACCTTAAAAACCTTGTAAAGGAGGTTTGAGCTAATGACAACGGAAATATTTAGATGTCCTGTCTGCGAAAGTTCGATAACAGAACCAACGAAGATGTAAAAACTGTCAGGCTGTATTTCATGAAGGAGATCAGAAAAAAAATAAAACATTTAACGAACAATTAACAGAAAGGATGGAAAAATCTATTGCCGGAATTGATTAAACATTGAAGGGGTGCGCCAAATGGTGCCCCCTTATTTTTTCAACCCAGCTCTAATAAATTCCCGAAACAAGGGATGAGGCCGCAAGGGTCGCGATTTAAATTCTGGATGGAATTGGCTGGCCATAAAAAAAGGATGGTCTTTAAGTTCAATAATTTCCACTAAATTTTTTTCTGGATTGATGCCAGCCATAATCAAACCATTTTTTTCTAAAACATCTCTAAAATCATTATTAAGTTCATAACGATGGCGGTGTCGCTCAAGAACTTCCTGGGATTTATAGGCCTGGCGGGCCAGGGTATTTTTGGTCAGTCGGCAACGATAAGCCCCCAAACGCATTGAGCCGCCGTATTGTTTGTCTCGAAGATTAATTTTTTGCTCGGGCATTAAATCAATGACTGGATATTTTGTTTGCGAATCAATTTCTGTTGTATGAGCCCCTTTCATTCGGCAAACATTCCGAGCAAACTCCACCACGGCTAATTGTAAACCATAACAAAGTCCCAAATACGGGATTTTATTTTTGCGGCAAAATTCAATAGTTTTAATTTTGCCTTCAGTCCCCCGCTCTCCATAACCACCGGGCACAATCACTCCATCAAGCTTTTTTAATTCTTTAATTCTCTGGGGGCGACTTTCATATTCTTCTGAATTCAACCAATGAATTTTGGCTTTTCGTTGATGATACCAAGCTGCATGTTTAACCGCTTCAATGACTGAAATATAGGCATCAGACAAGATAAAATCTCCCGTGCTAAAATATTTACCAACAATACCAATATTAACTTGCTTATTAGCGTTTTTAATTGTCTTAACTAAATTTTGCCAATTTCTTAAATCGTTTTTTTTGGGCTTTAAGTTAAATTTGTTTAAAATCCTCTGTCCTAATTTATCTTTTTCAAAATTTATCGGCACCTCATAAATACTTTGGATATCCGGAGCCGAAACAACATCATCCTTTTCCAAATTACAGAAAATAGAAATTTTTCTTTTGCGCGGTTCATCTAAGGGATATTCAGAACGAGCAATAATAAAGTCCGGTTGAATACCGGCCGAGTTAAGAGTTCTGACTGCTGACTGAGTCGGCTTAGTCTTCATCTCACCAATTTTTTTTGGCACAGGCAAATAGCTGACCAAAACAAAAAGAACATCCTCTGGATGTCTTAAGTGGAGCATTCTGGCTGCTTCCAAAAACAAAACATTTTGATATTCGCCAACGGTGCCGCCTATTTCTATCATTACAAAGTCAGGTCGGTCCTTTTTAGCTACTTTAGTGATTCGCCTAATTACTTCTTCTGGAATATGCGGCACTACTTCCACACATCGGCCGTCATAACCAAGATTTCTCTCTCGTTGAATGACTGTTTCATAGACCCGACCAGTGGTCATATAATTATCAGCGTAGAAATCCTGGTCTAAAAATCTTTCGTAATTACCAATATCTTGGTCTGTTTCAACGCCATCTTCTGTGACAAAAACCTCACCATGCTCAATCGGATTCATCGTCCCGGCATCAACATTGATATAAGGGTCAATTTTAATGGCCGCTACCTGATAACCTTTGCTTTGAAGAATTCTGCCAATAGAAGCCGTAGCAATCCCCTTACCAATGCCAGACATGACCCCTCCCATCACAAAAATGTATTTAGCCATATTATTTTTCTTCCACGATAATAACTTTAATTTTAGTTTCTAAATTATGAGGAAATTCAATGATTGCTTCATATTCCCCTATTTCTTTAATTGGCTCTTCTAATTTAATTTGTTCTTTTTTAATCTCAAAATTCTTTTCTTTTAGTTTTTCAGCAATTTGACTAGCCGTGACTGTGCCAAAAAGATTACCTTCTTCACTGACTTTGGCTGGTATTTCTATTTCTAAGCCATCTATTTGGCTGGCCAGTTCCTGATAAAATTTCAATTCTTCTTCAGCTTTTTCCGTTTCAATTTTTTCTTGTTCTTCTAATCTGACTAATTCTGATTTAGTTGCTAAAACAGCTAATTTATTGGGAATTAAAAAATTACGGGCATAGCCGTCAGCCACATTTTTAACCTCGCCTTTTTTACCTAATTTTTCTACATCCTTAAGCAAAATTATTTTCATAATTATCTTTTTAATATTTTAATATTTTATCTCAAATTTATCAAATTGACCAGTCGCCTCCTGCCACTGAATATCTATTTTATCGACGCGAGCTATGATAGGTCCATTATAACACCATTTGATTAATTCTGCCAATTTTTTCTCCTCTCCTTCGGCAATTATTTTGACTGTCCCATCAGATTTATTGCCAACCCAGCCAGTCAAACATAATTGTCTGGCTTTTCTCTTTGTTGAATCACGAAAAAGAACCATTTGAACTCGACCATGAATTATTAAGATTATTTGTTTAATCATAATATTGACAAATTTATTTAAGTATGATATTATTATAACAGTACTTTAAAGGAGGCAATAATGAGAATATTGATTACTGGCGTAGGAGTTGTTGGCAAAAGTACTTTGCGGCGAAGAGTAAAAAACTTAATTTCTAAAATAGGAATATCCGTTGAGGACATCGATAGCGATTATCAGAAAATGCCTATTTTCAAGGAAGGAATAACCTACGTCGTTGAAGATGTCCATGGAACAATGACGGAAGAAGCTTATCTGCCTCTAGAGGCCTATGGCTTAATCCTTTATCTATTACCTACTCCCTTTAGCCATCTGATTTTCTGGCTGAAAAGAATGACTATCTGGTTTAAAGAAGGAAAAGGCAGTTGGGATAGAGACAGACAAGGATGGCTTGGCAGTGGTAAAAGATACGATATTTTAAATGTTTCTCTTTTCGTAAAGCTAATGATTTACGACTTTCGCCATCGCCGTCTCTGGCTAGCCCATGATCTCGAAGTTCTCTATTCATTCAAAAACGTTGTTCTAGTTCGGCCCCAATGGACACTGAAAGGCATCAAATTCAATCTCATTCAGTTCTTCTGAGCCGCTTGGAAAACCTAAGCGGCTTTTAATTTTGTTTTGAAATTTTCTCAAATTCTTTTCTATTTCTCTTAATCATATCTAATAAATCCGTATCCGAAATACTCCGACGAGCAAATTGCTCATCAGAAGGCATTTGAGTAAGACCAATATAGCGCAAACAGAAAGATAAACCACGTTCTAAAACAGCAAATTTTACTGCCTTAAAAAGATATTTTTTCTCTAAATCAGTTAATTCTCTTTTTTGAGAATATCCTTTAAGCAAGGCGGTTAAGTTCTGGTTGCTCCATTTATGCCAATCATCCGTAAAACACCAGCCACGAATCGCTTGACCCAAGTCTAAAACTAATTGGCCATAATAACAACGGTCAAAATCTATCAGGCAGGAAATTTTATTGTTCTGCCAAAGAACATGGCGTTTACCCAAATCTTCATGAATCATTCCTTGAGGCAATTTTTCGGGAAAAGATAAATCAAAAAGCTCCTTTTCTAATTTATTGACAAAATTCTCCGCTTGAGGAAAATTGCTTTTTGAAATATCTTCTTTTACTTCTAAAAAGTTTTTTTGAGTAGTTTGTAAATCCCAAAAATGTTCTCTTGGGTGTTTGGTTTGATAACCTTCAATTAAACTATGGAACCAACCTAAAATTTCTCCGAATTGACCTACTTGTTCTGGATTCGGTTTTAAAATTTCTTTTCCGGAATCGTATTGGCGTAGATAGCCAAATTTATTCTTATACTCAATAGTTGTTTCTCCGTTTTTCTTATTGACTGGCTGAGGGACCGGAAAATTATGCTTATTCAGATAATCTATCAATTCTAATTCGGCTAAAATCTCTTTTCGAGAACGCCATCTCTCCCCTTCTGGACAAAGACGAAGAATATATTTTCCCGAAGCTGTAGTAATTAAAAAAGTGATATTACCACTGGTAGGAACTGATTTAATTTTTCCAATTTTACCTAAATCATATTCCCGAAGAATGTTTAGCAAAGCTGATTTGGCTAATTTTTTTTTAATTAGCATCTTGAGAAATTAGGGATAATAAATAATCTCTGTTTTTAAAGAAATGAGCGGCTTGTTTTTGAATTAATTTTTCTGATTCCTTTTGGCTTTTAAGATGATTTTCTTTAATCGCCGAGGCCATTCGGCCAAAATAAAGAGAGCGCAATAATTTAATAACTAAATCTTTCTCCGGCTTAATCTGATAAAGATAGAATAATTGATAAACTATCTTTGACCAAAAGTCAGCTGTTATTTCTAAAGACTTTTTTTGGAAAAACATTATTTCCAGAGGACCTCTGACTTCTGAGGGGAGATATTTCTTAAGTTTTTTGTAATAATCAGGAAAATCAGCCAGAGACGTTTCTTCAATCTCTTTGTAATCAATCGGCGGTAGTTTTTGTAAATTTATCTTACCGCTGACTCGACAAACCAAGGGTGGTTTTTTCAAACTTATTTCTTTTGGCCATAAATCTCTATGATTAGTTAAAAAATCAAAAAGAGTTTCAGCTACTTCTAAAAACATATTGTCTAATTTAAGCAAACTGGGCTTATGAATTTTTGAGCCCAAATCAACCTGCCCCAGTTTAAAACCATCCCTAATCGCCTGGCTGGTCATAAAGATATCAATACCATAACCTTTAGCTGTTGGCGGCCACTTCTGATTAAGCCAGTGATTAACCATTTTTAAAGAGAAACTCATATCGCCGCCGATGGGCTGACGAATATCATATCCTAAAAGCCCGTAAACTAATGGATAGCAAAAATGATTAGTGATTGAACCGTCATATTTATGGCGATGGTAAAATGGCGTAATAAAATCATAGCCATTAAAAATCGTTCCTAAAAAACATTTTATCCATTGCGCCTTAACATTTTTAATGTCTGCGTCAATAGTCATGGCTGCCTTGGCGCCTAAATCTTTAATTTTTAGAAATAAGTTTTTTAAGTTATTCCCCTTGCCCCGTTGACTGCTGGGAGTGGAAATATAGATTTTGGGATTTTTGGTTTTGGTCTCTAAAAAAACTCTGCCCGTATTATCGGGAGAGTCATTGTCGCTGTTTATGATAACTGCCTTTTGACGACCAAAATATTTAGTCAGTCCCCGATCAACTTGTTTAGTAACAAAGGCAATATTATCAGCTTCATTAAGCGAAGGGATACCGACAACAATTTCAGCTTTTTTTATTTTATCCGGATTATCTTCTATCATTTTAAGACGATATTTCTAATCTTACATGTCAAAAATTAAACCCGACCAAGTGAAATCTTTGGGACCGTGACCAAAACCGGTGACTGGATTAAAATATTCACAAAATCCCGACTTCTCTATCAATTGAATGCTTTTCTTTTTAAGTTGGTCGCTTAAATCTCTATAACCATAATTATCCAGTCCCTTAACAACAAACCAATTAATATTGAGCCAAGTGGTACCTCGCCAATAAAGATTTGGCTGAAAATTAAGATTATCTGCTGAAATAGTCGGCACAGGATATTTTAACCAAAATTTATTTTCATTCAAAAGATATTTTTCAATTAAATTTTTAACCTGATTTTTTGTAAAAATTTCAGCAAAAAGCGGCAAGAAAATTGATGAATTTTCTATTTGACTGACATGCTTATTATTATCATAGATAGATGAAAAAAGCCCTTTTTCTTCATTATATAATTTTTCTTTAAAAGCTTTTTTTACCTGGGGAATAATTTTCTTGTAATATTGGCGATGTTTAGAATTAGCTGCTTGGCAGAGAAAAAGCATTGATTTAAGGTTTCTGAGATAAACAGCGTTAAACAAAAGGCATTGAACATTAAATTTATTGGTTTTTAAGAATTTTCTGGTATTATGGTTTAATTTATTATAATCACTAACCAGCTTTAACTTTATTTTCATCAATTCTTCCTTGGACGGATTATCCAGTCCGTATATCTCGTCCCAAGCAACAAGATTATCTTCACCTGACTCCCAGGGATGAATAATTGATAAGAGATAAGGAGATGATCTTTCTTGCTCAAGCCATTGATAGTATTTATCTATCCTATCTAAAACTTCTTTAACAAAGGCAATATCTTTATCCTTTTTGAAGATAGCTTCTATGGCGTAAGCGAGCATCGGCGGCTGGGTAATAGAAGAAGTATTACCCTCAATTCCCCAATCTACATGATGCTTTTCGCCTTTTGCCCAATAAATCATATGAGGAATCATTCCGTTTTTCCATTGACTGCTCAAAAGCGCTCTAATTTCATCTTTAGCATATTTTATATCAAAATGAGTATAAATAATAGCATGAAAACAACTATCCCAGAGCCATTGGTAAGGATAAACAGAGGAAGAAGGCATGGTATAGCGAAATCCCTTTGTTGCTCTTTGATTCGATTTAAGAACAGTCAGATAATCATTTCTAATCTTCTTTTCCATAAAGATTAAGGGTTAATTTCCTCCTTCAATAATTCCAAGGCCTTGTTTAATTGAGGATCGCGCATTTCATTAATATCTTTTTCAGTCAATTCTACCTCTATATCCGGGGTAATTCCTTCTTCGCAAATACTTAAGCCGGTCGGAGTCAGCCATTTAGCCACCGTAATTTTTATACTGGCGCCGCCTTTAAGTTTTTCTAATTGCTGGACCGAGCCCTTACCAAAGCTTTTTTGACCAACAATTTGAATTCCCTTAATGTCACGTAAGGCCCCGGCTAAGATTTCCGAAGCGGAAGCCGACCCCTGATTAATTAAAATAACTGTCGGGATATCTTCTAAATATCCGTATCCCTTACTGCGATATTTATTATCTTGGCCATTGCCAAAATCTTCAATAACCACTACTTCGCCGCTGGGCAAAAACCAGCTGGCTATATCAACGGATGTTTCCAAATAACCGCCCGGGTTATTGCGTAAATCTAAAACTATTCCCTTAACTTGCGAACTTAAAGCTTCTTGGACTACTTTACTGAATTCCCTAGAGGCATTTTCCGTAAAGTGATAGAACTGAATATAGGCAATATTATCTTCTTTAATTTCTAGTTTGATAATAGGAATTTTAATAGTGTCTCGGATAATTTTTATTTCTTTAACTTCTTCCCATTCCTCCCGCATAATCAGCAAAACCACTTCTGTGTCTTTTTGTCCTCTAATTAAACTAACCGCTTCATCAAGAGTTAAATCAGCCGTTAGAGTATCATCTATCTCAAGGACTTTATCACCGGCTTTTAAACCGGCTTTTTGAGCAGGCATTCCCTCTAAAGGAGCAATAATTGTCAATACTCCTTTTCTAATGCCGACTTCCGCGCCAATTCCTTCAAAACTGCCGCCCATATCGTCAATAAACTTCTTGCTTTCTTCTGGTTCCATAAAGACAGAATAAGGGTCGTCTAATGATTTAAGCAGACCAGCAATGGCTCCATAAATCATATTTTGACGATCTAAGTCATCTCTATTAACATATTTCTTTTCAATAATACGCCAAGCATCCCAGAATAAACTAAAATCAATCAGTGCCGGTTGACCAAGTTCTTTATTGGTTAGCCCTTCCACTTTTTCAATAGAAGGTCGACTAATTTGCCCAATAAAAAAACCAGAACCAAAGACTGTCGCTAACAGAATAATCAAAATTGGAATAGAAATGTATTTTTTCATAGAACCTTAAGGTTTCGCCATTTCCAAAAATATTTAAAAGCGCTGATTAGATGAAGGCGGGTATATCTATTAAGAAAAACATCCAAAAAACCACCCCATTTTTTACTACTCCGATAATAATAATGGGCCATTTGAGCAGAAGGCAAATAAACCACCCGATAACCATTTTGCCAAAAACGACGACACCAGTCAGCGTCTTCTAAATACATAAAGAATCGTTCATCCATTAAACCTACTTTTTCAACAGCTTCTTTTCGGACGAGCATGGCCGAACCCTGAACCCAATCAACTGCTTTAATAGAAGAAAAATCTTCTTCTTTGATTAAAAATTGATTTATTTTTTTCTTACCCCAATTTAATTTTCCCAAAAATGTTCGTCTGGCCAGAATAGCTCCTATATTAGGAAAACGGAAACAGGAACTCTGGACAAAATTACTAAAGGTCAATAATTGGGGACCAACGATGCCTACTTGAGAATGACTTTTAATAAATTCAAGCAAGCGATTGATTGATTCTTTAAGAATAATAACATCAGCGTTAAGAATTAGTAAATATTCTCCCCGAGATGATTCAATCCCCTTATTAACAATTTTAGCATAACCAAGATTCTCAGAAAAAGAGATAAATCTGACCGAAGGAAACTTTTCTTTAATCAAATCCTGATTGATTAGTTCGGCCTGACTATCAACGACAATTATTTCATGTTCAAGCTGGCCGATATTTTCTTTAATCGACTTTAAGCAAATTTTTAGAAGGACTGGTGTCTGATGGTGAGTAATGATAATAGATAACATTTTCTAATCGAAAATATTTTTACAGGCCTGCTGAATCTTTTCAAAATTATCATTGATAGGCAAAAGGACATATTCATCGTTAATAAAAGTATGATAAAGTAATCCTTCTGGACTGATATCAAAATATTTTTTTTTAATATTTACGGTATCTAAATTAGAAATTAAACTGATTAAATCTTTAATATCAGACAAACTGGCATCTGTCCGGATATTTTTACCAAGAATATCTAAAAGATTATAAATTTTAACTGGATTAGCTAAAACACCCAGAGAAAAAGCTTTTTCTTTAATAGCCATTAAAACTCGCTGCTGCCGACGCATTCTATCGAAGTCATCGGTTGAATAACGAGAACGAACATAATAAAGAGTGGTTTGGCCGTCTAAGACGTTCTCCCCTTGAGGCAAATAAAAAACCCATTTTTCTTCTTCGTCAATTTCCTTGATAAACCAATGCTCATCTTCTTCTTGGCCTTCTTTGGCCCACTGAAAATCTTCTTCAAAGGGTTCTTCCAAATAAAGAGAAATCCCTCCCAAATTATCAATAATTTTCCTTAAGGCATCAAAATTAGCGCTGACCGCATAATCAATATAAAGGTCGGTGAGGTAAGAAACGGTTTTTTTAGCGCAGTCCAAGCCGCCTTGGGCATAGGCAAAATTAATTTTTTTCTTTTCTTGGGAACACCAAATCCTCAAATAAATATCTCGCGGTAAAGAAATTAAAGCAACCTGACCAGTATCCTTTTTAATGCTTAAGAGAATTATCGCATCAGAAAGCAATTTCCCTTCACCGGGATCTTCTAATCCTCTCATTCCTAAAAGTAGGATATTAATTCTATTAAGGTCTTTTTCCGGCAATTTTGGCAAATCATCGCCAAAAGGCAGAACTTGAGCAGTATTAACCCAGCCCATAATTTGACTAATGGTAAAGCTGGTCTTAAAAAAGAAAAAACAAAATAATACTGTTATAATTAATACGAAAATCCATAACCAAATATATCTTTTTTTGTTTGATTGGTATTCCATTTTGTTACGACAAGGTTGTCGTTGTTATTTAAACCATCTGCCTATTTCCTTAAGACTTACTCTTTTCTTAACCATAATCATTTTTCTTTTTTGCCAGGCCCGGGACATTTGCTTGAATAAATCTTTAATCGCCCGCCAAGTATATCTCTCAAAAAGCAAGACATAAAACCAAGAAGCGATTTCTTTAGACAAAAAACAAGGCAGGTGTTTTAGTAAAAGCCAGCCTTGATCATTTTTAAGCTGCATCAAACGCTGATTCTTAAAGGAAAGATATTTAGAGAATTGGTTAATTTTTCTTCTTTCTTTAATAATTCCCCAAGGTGTTCTGACAGCACTGTCACCAGAACCTCGCCAATGCCAAGCAATAGCCATTGGCTGATAAATCGTCTGCCAGCCATAAAGCTGCATTCGCCAAGCTAAATCAACATCTTCTTTATAAGCAAAAAAATCTTCGTCAAAATATTCAAAGTTTGCCAAGGTCAAACCTTTGTATTTTTGCAAGGGTTTAACTTTGGCAAGCCGAACATCATCTAAGGCCTTTCTCCGATAAACTGGGACTGCTCCATCAGCCCCAAAAATTTCTTCAATTTTTTCAAACTGACCTCGGTCTGTTTGTCCCTGACCCCTGGCAATAACCCGTCGATTTTTTAGTATAACCAAACCTGTTACATCAATTATTTTAGAAGTCAAAGGCATTCTTAAAATTTTTCCCTGGATGGCTGCTACTTGGCTGTCTTTTTCTAATACATCCACTGCTCTTTTAACAAAATCTTGATCTAAAACGACATCTTGATTGAGACATAAAATAAACTCTCCTTGACTTTTTTCAATTCCTTGATTATGACCGACGGCAAAGCCAAAATTCTTTTGATTAAAAATAACTCTTAAGTTGTGATTCTCACTCCCAACTTGCTTTAAATAATTAACTGTGCCATCAAAAGAAGCATTATCAATAACTAAAATTTCAATATGAGGATAAGTTTGCCTCAAAGCTGAATTTAAACAATCTTTAATGTACGGAAGAGCATTATAAGTGAGAAGATTTATGGAAACTAAAGGATGATTTCGCTGCATATAATAAACCAAGATTGGCTATAAAAAATAAAAGGACCTTATCATTAAAGAGAACAATATCAAATAAACTATAGCCCAAAATCCAAATCAAAGCAAGCAGGAAAAAGCCAGCCCAAATGCGAAAAAACAGCTCTTTATAATGAGTAAAGACCCGCCAAGTATCTTTAAATATCTGCCAAAAAATAATTAATAAGAGAATTAAAGCAAAAACGCCCATTTCAGCAGCTATCTCTAAATATAAACTGTGAGCGGAAGCGCCTCTCTTAGCCGAAGACATTGGTTCTTTAAGAACTAAAGGATAATTGCCTAGACCAACTCCTAACAGAGGATGAATTATAATTGAATCAACTGTTCTTTGCCAAATTTCCAGCCTACCCTTGACTGACGTCTCCATAAAATCAAAAATACTTTTAGCCCTTTCAAATAAAGAAACTTCGGAAATTGCTTCTTGGCCTAACTGAATATACTGGGGCAGAAAAAGAATGGCTGAAGCAATTGGAAATAAGATAAAAAATATAACCAAGCAGCCTAAAATGAGTTGGATTTCTTTCCACCACCTTTTAATATATTTAGGAATAAAAAAATCTGTCCAGGAACGAATACTTGGCGACCAATAAAGAAAAATAATAAATAAAAATACCAAGCAGGCTCCCAAGGCACCCATCCAGGCTCCTCTGGAACCAGAAAAAATAATCGCCAGTAAACAAATAATTAAGAAGAAATAATAGACAACTGCTTTTTCTTTAGCCTCTTTTGGTCGCCGGAAAATCATGGTTAAGAAAAAAGGCAAAGATAAAACACAGAAAAAAGCAAAAGAATGAGAATCGGGAAAAATAGAAAACATTCGTAAAGTTGGTAATTGATAGGAATAATACGAAAACCAAGTATTACTATATGACAAAAGATTACTCAAGGCCTGACCGTAAAAAACACCAATTACATTTTTATCCCAAAGATACCAAAATTGATGAAGGTTAATAAAAAAAACCATGATTAGCTGTAAAAAACCAATCCCTAAAGTTATTCCTATGGCTACTTTGATTGCCCCAAAAATCTTAAAAATAATTTCTTTATTCTTAGCAACTAAATTCCTAATAATAATA
>Ga0268278_1000329_pt1 | contig 35412 bp, 23 predicted proteins | sample saktaG_3_FD_190135 | JGI IMG/M metagenome (GOLD analysis project Ga0268278, IMG submission 190135) | Saline water microbial communities from Sakinaw Lake, British Columbia, Canada - sak_2010_1_5_55m | ecosystem: Environmental > Aquatic > Non-marine Saline and Alkaline > Saline ...
AAAAAACTGATAAGAACAGCAAAGAGAAAACCCCCGGCAATGATCCCCGCACTCTCGTGCACATATCCCTCATGCACAGGATCCGGCATGTCTTTGATGTGCGCACATAATAAAGGAAATAACGCGCCGAGGATCAGGCATGCAGGAGTTAAAATAATAAGGGCGATCAAGAAAATATTCCCGATGCTGAACATCTCGCAGGAAATGATCGTGAACGCACTTCCGAAAAAACGAATGCCGAAGAACTGCAAAATGATTAGAACCGAGAGGAGCATAAATCCGGCTGAAATCCATCTGTCGAGATCCTTCTTGTTGAGAAGATACTTACCGAGCAAACTCCCCACTGCGATCATCAGCAGCCACAAGGAAAGGTAGATCGAAAAGACGATCTCATTACCCTGCACTTCTATGAGCAGTTCCCGCAAAAGCACTGTCTGCCCGATCAGTGAACTGATCCCGAGTGCAATAAAAAGCAGCAATTTCTTACGCATGAGTATGACTATTCAAATTCCCCAAATATTTTGTAACCGCAGAAATCACATTTTCCATTTGTAATATGAATTTCATTCACGCTGAAACCGTACCGGTCAATGATCTTCTTTCCGCAATTCGGGCAAAAGGTATCTTCGGAAGCAGTGACCACATTCCCTATATACACGTATTTCAAACCTACTTCTTTTGCGATCTCATACGCCTTTTCAAGGGTTTTGACCGGAGTGGGCGGTCTGTTCGTCAGCTTGAACTGCGGTGAAAATCTTGAGAAATGAAGCGGGTACTCTGTTCCTATTGTTTCTTTCAGCCACACGCACATATCGCGTATCATGTCAGGATCGTCATTGGCATCCGGAATAACCAGGTTCGTAATTTCAAAATACAAACCTTCCTCTTTGCAAATCTCAATCGTTCTGAGAACCGTTTCGAGTGTGCCGGTCGTATAGGTCGAATAAAAATCTTCCGAGTATCCTTTCAGATCGATGTTTGCTGCATCGAGGTACGGAATAAGCTGCCGGAGCGGTTCTTCATTAATATATCCGCATGTCACCCATACGGTTTTGATGCCGTTTTCCTTTGCGCATTTTGCAATGTCGATCATATATTCATAAAAAACTGTCGGCTCTGTATACGTAAATGCAATACTCTTGCACTTATACTCTTTTGCCAGTTCGACAATCTCCTCGGGAGTGGCATTATAGGATTGCACCTCGCCGGGATTTGATTGCGAAATAGTCCAGTTCTGACAGAAATTACACCTGAGGTTACACCCAACTGTGGCAAGAGAAAGGATGTTCGAGCCCGGGTAAAAATGATAGAGCGGTTTCTTCTCGATTGGATCGATATTTACGGAAACCGGCTTGTTATATACAAGAGAGTAAAGCGTGCCGTCAATGTTCTGGCGGACACGGCATAATCCTTTGATGCCCTCCGGCAATCTGCAATAATTCGGGCAGAGGTTACATTGTACTGCGCCGTCATCGAGCTTTTCATAAAATTGTGCTTCTCTCAAGAGCTCGATACCACGCGATGAAGCGATCAGAATTATTAAAAGCAAGATCAGCCCGGCAATGATTGCAAATTTCTTCATAAATTGATTGGATTACCGGTCAATATGTTGTCAAATTTATATATGAAAAATCTGATTTCGGATTGTTTTATAATGGATGCTTAGCGAACCTGTTCATCATATGGGGACCGCTGGTAGCTTTGATCAGAAAAGCGAAAAAGAAAGAAGGTAAGGTGGAGGAGAAATAGATTATTGTGCAGGTGATTGTAGTATAAGTTAAAACTCTGGATTTCTATGTTTGAACTAGTGATTTAGGAATAGATTAATTTTATTATTTAAGCTCTTTCCACTTTTTATATTTGGTAAGGTCAACTCGATTTTTATAGTGAATCAGTAGATCCATTACATTTTCATTTATAAACATTTCTGGCAAATTAGTAAAACTATTTTTATGAATATAAGACAAAGCTTCTTCATAACTCCCATTAAATGAATTTTTTAAATTTTTAATTTGATTTTCCCATTTATTCACAAGACCTGTTTCTTCACAATAATTTCTATAATACACATAATCTTCCGGCATTATTAATAATCTCTTAAATTCTTCTATATTTTTACCAAATGCTCTTTCAAAAAAATCTCTTCTTGGCATGACAGCACCATGGGTAACATTCAGTATTGCTTGAACGGTTCTCAGGTATTTCCGCTTCCAATAAGGCTCATAAATATAGTATCTGTTTTTATCATTTATAGGAATATATTTCATCGGAAAAGAATAAATTTTCAGATCAAGTTCTTCATTTAAATTAATATTTAGTTTTAAACGATTATATAAATCTTCGGGTGTATCATTATAATTATATAACACATAGTTGGATAATTCCCGAATACCATATCGGGCTGCAAGGTGAATTTTTTCTATATACTGTTCTTTTAGCTTAATATTATCAAAAGCTATCCTCAAGGGCTTAATATTTATTTCCGATAATCTTTTCATTTTTTGTGCTGTGAGCAAACGTGCATCAATCCCTTGATTGAAATCAACATATCTTTGCTTCGGAATTTTATTTCTGTGCATTTCATAAATTGGTAATAATTTCGAATATGCTTTTTTAAACCTGGTTGCAAAAAGTTTACCATAATTGTTATTTTCTTCATCTAATAGGCCAAACTCTTCTATATATCCAACAAATTCATCCTTAATATTTTGATTCTTTAACCGTTTTTCAGGAAATATTCTTAAGATTTCTTTTATCTTTTCTTTTGCAATTTTATCATTTCTATATTTAATTAAACGATTGTTATACAACTCCAAATAATTTGGCTCAATATAGGTTGCTTGTTTGTTAAACCCTAAATCAATTATTTCATCAATAATATCATCAAATCTGGTGGAAGCAAGTACATTATTATCCATCAACAGGAGATTTCTTTTTTTGCCATAAAGTGAATCAATTTCTTCAACTTGTTTTTTGATTGAGATGTAATTTATATATTTGGGTTCAAGTTGGGGAACTGCACAAAATGCACAATGATTGCAACAACCTCGTGTCATATATGAAATATATGCACTATTAGTAGGATATGTATAATCAATTGTTTCTAGAATATCATAATCGGGGGTTAGATTATCAACAATTATGTCATCGTTTCCAAGAATTCCTGGTTTATTAAGAAGCCCTTTAAGTGGTACTATCCCAGTTTCCTCTATTAGTTCATCATACATTGTTGTGGCAAGAATACCTCCGACTAATAAATTTTTACTTTCCTTAACACTATCCTTATAATAATTTATTGTTTTAATCGTCCTTTTCCAATAAAATGAAAAAAGTGTAGTAATATAAATTCTATCCCATTTTCTATTTCTAAGATCTTCTGAACACCCTTTATAAAAGACTACTTTATCTCCTTTAAGTTTATGATAAGAACTAATTTTCATTAATCCTAAAGGAGGATATTTATTTTTATAATTAGGTTCAATTATTAATATATTTAATTTCATTAATTTAATCACTTTTCTTACTAAAACAATTAATCTTACTCTTTTGGAACAGTAAAATTTGTATTATTAACAAGATTTAATCGACCTCACTTACTCCAATAAATTTCTCCAATACTTTCTTATGTATCTCTCTTACATATTGCACTTGATCTTTCGTTGCAGGCCATTTTTCACGATGATGCGTAATATTTCTTATTGTATTCAATTTTGTAACCCAAGCTAGCTGTTTAATTTTGCCGCCATCTTTTGTAAACGAAAAATATTTTTGAAATAAGTTCCATTTACTAGCTGCAATATCGTTGTAATTAATTAATTTCAAATATTGCTCAATATTTCTTGTTCTCTTTTCTTTTATCCACTCTTGGGCACAATATAATCGTATTTTTTCTGGTATTCCGTCATCCCACCACCTTTCACCATATTCTTTTTTCAAAGTGTTGATAACTACTGTAAACATTTTTTCTATAATTTCGTCTATTAATCCCCTTGCCTCCTTTGTTCCTTCCTCATCTATTGTATCAAGAAAGTCTTGCAATCCTTTAGGCAAAAATTCATCATATTCTTTGTGGATTAGGGACTGCATCAGCAAAGCGTTCTTCCTCACACCTTTTAAAGCTTGCCTACTTCTGAAATCGCTTATTTCTTCAGAAGATGCATTTTTTAAAAAATTGATTACTGGTAAAATATACTGCTTAATATATGGAAACAAATCTTCTGGTTCATATAGACTACAATCAATATTATTTTTGTATTCTAAAAAGGAAATAATTTCTCTTAGTACAAATAACAATGCTCTTATACCGTTATTAGTACAAAAATATCCTCCCTTGTCATCACCAAGTTTCCAATGTTCTGGCATTGACTCTGAAAATAATTTGAAATAGTATCCTAAAATATCAATAGCCTTATTCTTCGTATTCTCTAGATTTCCAGTTGTTGATTCTGAAAAAGGTCCCGCTTTATGTTCAGAGCCGAAAAACTTATTATCTGACTGTAAACCATCAATAAAATTCGTTAAGGTTAAACATCTATATTTTGTTTTATCTTTGTTCGTGAGAATTAATCTATCATAAATTGGTGAACTTTTTCTAGTGTTCAAGCCAGTCACAACTCTTGAACAAAGTGCAGTAATCCTATCTTTGAAATTAGCAGAATCCCAAGTTAGGTTTGCATAAAGCTCATTTAATAGTCTCCTCGTAACTTTTACCTGTTTACAGTTAATATCTACAAAAAGGTTTGCTTCTTCTGTTGAAGATAATTTATCATATGCGAGAACTGGTAATGTAGTTTTATCATATTGATTTTTTGCTCTCTCGCTTTGCATGTATCCATATAATCTGTGCTGTCCATCAATAATCCAACATGCTGAGTAACATTTTGGAAGATAGAGTGTTCCAAAAGCAGAATCACCAATTGTATCCTTTAAATCAAATCTAATATCTCGTTTTGTTTTTATATTTATTACGATATTCGTTGGAAATTGACCTCCTTCATCGACATATTTTGCGATTTCTTTTAACCGTTTTGGTGAGAGCATACGTTGATACGTATCCAGATCAGCTACATCTCTACTGGCTTTATGGCTAATATATGAAATTTTCATCAAATCTTCCGGCTTAATTAAAAAATTATAAAAGATATTACCACCCATTTTTCCTCTTGTCGCTGGTACTGTCTGTTCCAAACCGCTAATTTCTTCATCTGAGAATAAATGTGATAAGAACTGATACTTTGATGTATGCTTTAATAGTTTGCTGAGTTTAGTATAATAGTTTAAATCATTTTCATCTAACAATACAATTTTTTCATGATCAGCGATCTGTTTATTACTTCTTGTAACTTCGATATTTCTTGTAGCAATAACCCAACGTATTTTTAATTTGATCTCATTGCCATAATATTCCTTTATTGAATTTGAAGTTCCTCCCTTTAATTTTACTATTTTATTAATTAAATCAGAAATATCTTTACGCTTATAGTCCTCACATTTTGTACATTCAATTAGTATTGCTGTTTCTCTATCTTTAGCAAAGACATCGATTTGCCTATCTTGCTCACCATCTTTTATAGTAAAATTCCTTCCATCACTAAGTTCATCAAATCCCATTTTTGCTAAAATACACCACACTTCGTCCTCTAGTTGTTCATCATGTGGTTTTTCTTTTTTAAGTCGATATGATTTCTTATTCTTTCTTAATATTTCCCATCCTTCATCTTCTGCTTCTAGTTTTGCTTTTTCTTCTCTAATTGCCTTTGTTTTACCAGAAATCGTTTTTTCAATAAATCCTTTACTTCTTTTACTTAATGAAGATTTAATCTCATCCTCTTCTGTTAACAGATTCCCTATCAAATACGACATATCTTTTCCTCCATTTCAAAATAATACAGCTTAGTCTTGGATATCCTGTTTATTTGAATTATCTTACCCATGTTGTCTATCTAAAATATTTATTTTTTTAGTCAAGAAATTATACATTTGTTTATATTTTTTATCAATATCCTTTTTATCTTGACAACCATATCCGTAACACCACCTTTTCCAGTATAATATCGTTTATGTATTGGATCGGCAATCACTATATGTATCATTGAATCAGAGCATGAAAAGTTTTTTTAGTAAATCATGTTAATTTCTTTGATAGGGAAAGAGTTTTTGAACAGGTAACTTTCTACAATCCTTTTATAGGTTTTGATTATAGAACATTTTCAATGTAAAAAAACTGGAGAATCGAATGAAAAAAATTTTACTCGTTTGTATTTTTGTTTCAGTTTGTTCACTTATATGTGCAGAAACGTCAGCAGAATTCAATGAGGATATGGGATTTGACCTTTCTTCACATAGCAAGATCTCCGGCGTCCGCACTTCGCGGGATATCCCCGATGACGGACTGCTGCTCATACCGGATTCCGGCAGCGACCGCAGATAAAGAATTTCCCAAACCCCATGAAGGACGCAACGACGATCTCATTTACGCATATGCAGACTCCAGGGCAGGCTGTGCAGATATATAACACCAAAGGACAGCTCGTGAATGAACTTGCTATCTCCGGAGATCAGCGTACTGTGGTGTGGAACGGCACCGGTTTTGATGGAAACCATGTGCCGAACGGCATCTATCTGTACAAGATCGAGGCAAGTGATGATGTTGTTTCAAACAAGCTGCTGCTCTTAAGATGATCTGAAATTATTTTCTCATAAAAAAGAGCCCGACCAATTGTGATCGGGCTTTTGTGTTTACAAAAAAAAGAGGGATTTTTACTCCCTTTGACTTCATTTTTAGGGTTGAAATCCTTTTATTATTTTATACTCAAATTCTACGCTTTGCTCATCGGTTTATTCGGGGATAATTTAGCTTTCTTCTTTATCAATGCTTACTTGCCAATGACCACCTTTTTTCCCTCTTACTCTTCTGATAATTTCTCTATCACTTAATTTACTAATATTCTTTTCTATTGCTCTTTTTCCAATACTCATTCTATTTGATAGTTCATTGATAGTGATATCTCTATTAATATACATACAATAAACAATTCTAAGTTGATTTTCATTTAATTTTTCTCCGAACTTTCTTCAGAACTTTTCTTCAATTTTCACAGATATCATATATTATATTGTTTATATCACTTTTTTATTTTCATTAATTATTCTCCAATACCCCTTTTTAGTTGGTCCAACATGCTGAATTATTCCGTCTTTTCGTAAAACATTAAGATGATATTTAACACCATCTGGAGTTAATTCTAATATTTTTGCCATTTCATTTCTAGTTATTTGAGGATTATTTTTAATAATACTGAGAATTTTTCCTTGGATAGTTTCTTGGATAGTTTCTTGGGTAGTTTCTTGGGTAGTTTCTTGGGTAGTTTTCTGGGTAGTGAGTTTTAACTCAACAAACGTTAGATTGTTTTGATAATCGGGAGGTTCTTTAATATAGCTTTTCCAACCATTAAATATTTTATCGAAACCATAACCGGAAGTTTCGGCCAGACCAATAACACGGAATATTTTAGCGAGGATTGGATTCCTTGGTTGTGATATATCGGACTTACGCAAAGTTTCCAAGTCCTGTGGTAAACCACCTGGATTGAAAAATTGGAGATGATCATTAAAAACCCTGACTCTTGGTTTGGATGTGCTGAAATAATCTGCATGCATCAACATATTTACCAGTGCTTCCCGTAGAGCTTCTATGTGAGGTTGTTCTTCAGAAGCCATGCCATCTAAAGTCATTTTAAAAGGAACATCTATCTTTTGTAGCAAACGGGGAAAAATGGCAAAATAATATTCGAAAATATTTTCCTGTTGATCTAATTTGAAGGTATATCGTTCCGACGCATCCTTCAATGAACTACCGGGTATTTCAAAATAATCAATTCTAAAATCTGCAAGAAACTTATCAATGAAATCGACTTCCCCAAAGAAAAGTAAACCTGCGATCGTCACTTTATCCTCATTTACAACTTGTAACTTATCTAATAGCTGATCTGCGGAAAGAAGATTATAAGGATGATTTGGCTTTCTATTAGCCAGATAGTTTTTATATCTGTCTATTGATTTCTGATGAAGTGCTGATGTATCGAAACCAGTCAGTTCTCGATCTTTTGTGCCAAAAGCCTGATCTCTATACATGGCATCAATCTCTGCTTGAGTTGCTCTTTGATCACCACTTCCAGTTCTAATAAAAGTATTTTTGATGTTATTGAAATAAACCGGTTTTTGGGCTGAAACTGGAATAAAGAAAGCCAAGATCGTTTTGCTCCCAATTTCGTATTTCTTACAGATCGGTTCTATCCTGACATTGAATTTCTGATTCGATCTCAATGTACTGACAAAGCTTTGCTCGATCTTCTCAGGATCAACAACACCATTCAATATATATTCTTTGCCTTTTTGATATACTCCAAATGTTAACCAACCGCCACCAGTATTGGAAAACGCACTTACTGTTTCCCAGCAGGTTTTCGGAATTGTTTTTTCTGCTTTCTTCACTTCAAAGTCATCCCATTCGATGTCTCGCAGGCGATTAATTAACTCTTCTTTTTTCACGAAATACTCCTTATTACTTCCCTATCAATTCCCTATCAACTCCCTTTTCTCTTGTTCTCTCACCTTTCAGCTTTTCATCCTCTGCTTTGATGTAAACCAGTAATCCGTCCACATACGCTATGCTTTTTCTGTCCTATTCCACCAGCTCCATTTTATTCGTCACGGTCTGGGACATGGGCAAGCTCATCTCCTTTTTGCCCGTGATCTTTATCTCTCCATCTCCGCTTCCTGATGAACTTTGGAGCACAAGCACTCCCCGTTTATAATCAAAATAAAGGGTTTCTTTCCCCTTCATTTCCACGTTTGTTTCAAAGTCTGCGCCTTCTTTGGTGCCGCTCCCTGTGACAGAACTGGTATATTCACTGGTAATTTTTGCGCATTCGTGTCCTTTTATCAGTTCGTAGCCGGCAAGAGTGTGTTTGGTCTGGGTCACGACCATTGTTTCCATCCCTTCTTCACCTATAGACATTGTGTCCGTAGTGGTCCATGTGTCTCCGGGATTCAAAACCTTCTCAGGCAAATCAGGGAAGAGATGCTCGAATTCGCTTTCCATATTTTGCTCACCTTCTTCGCCGAGTTTATAGGTCAGCTCATCAGCTCCCATAATCCCGATCTCTTCACCGGAATTCGTTACGGTCATTTCAAAGGTTTTGCCCGGGATTTGGCTCAGATTTGGTGTGAGATTAGTGCCCGGAGCGCTTACCTTCATAGAGATATCATTGACCACTCCCTGCAATTGATAGGATTCCTGAGCAAATGCGAGTGGATAGAAGGTCACGGTCATATCCTTCAACACAGTGGTTTTGAGTGGGACTCCCATCATGCTCATGGTTTGATGATAACCGGTAGATATCTTGTAGGTGAACGGTTTTCCTTCCGGCATAACATACTTAAGGACGGGTGCTTGTGACGGCGGTGCCAGCATTTTCACTTTTGCTGCGCATCCTGCCAATATGATCAGAAATATGAGAATTGTAATAAATGGTAAAAATTTGTGTTTCTTTTTCATCGGTTTCTCCCTTGTGCTTTTTTGCATACTTGTCAGAAAGAAAATTAATATTTTTGTGTCAAGAAAAAGTCGTGGTGCTGATAACGTAAAGCGATAAGCGTGTTGCGAAATACTCTCGTTTTCTCATCAAGGAGAAAATGAAGAAGCAATTTCTTACTTGAAAAGGTTCAGGGTAAACCTGGACCTACCCTAAAGCAGGGGTAGAGAGGGTTTATCCCGTCGGAATTTGCATTGAATGAACTGCACACACCAGGCCTATAATTCGGAATTCTAAATTGCGATAATGACGTCCAGCTTATGAACCGATCATAACACATTCTTTATTTTACTATATATATGCTCGTTATAAGAAATTCAAGATTACCCAAAGGCTTCGTTTCAGGAAAATTTTTAATTGATCCTAACATTGTTACTTTCGTTTTTCTTTACATTTTTTAGGCATATTTTTTTTATCCCTCAATATTCAGGTTAGAAAATTCATACGTTCGGAGATAATATGAAAGTGTCTGAAAAAATCGAGAATTTGAAACATAAAGAAGCAAAAATAAAAGAGATGGGCGGTAAAGCCCGTGTCGAAACACAGCATAAGAAAAACAAGCTCACTGCCCGGGAACGCATTGACCTTTTATTTGATGAAGGCACATTCCGCGAAATATATATGATGGTTAAGCATCGCTGCACAAATTTCAATATGCCAGACACAGAAATTCCAACTGACGGGGTTATCACAGGTCACGGACTGGTAAATGGTCGTCCTGTGTATGCATATGCTCAGGATTTTACCTGCCGTGGCGGTTCTCTGGGAGAAAAACATGCAGAAAAAATCGTGAAAACAATGGACCTTGCCATGAAAGCAGGTGTGCCGATCATCGGAATGAGTGATTCCGGCGGCGCTCGCGTGGAAGAAGGAATTGATTCTTTAAAAGGTTATGGAGAAATTTTCTTCCGCAACTCCAGAGCTTCCGGCGTCATACCTCAAATATCCTTAATTATGGGACCAACAGCAGGTGGTTCTGTATATTCACCTGCAATGACCGATTTTGTGTTCATGGTAAAGGGCAGCAGCTATATGTTCATCACCGGACCGAGTGTGATAAAATCTGTGACAGGGGAAGAAACAACTTTTGAAGATCTGGGCGGCGCAGTTGCGAATAGCACAAAGAGCGGAAATGCTCATTTTGCGTGTGAAAGTGACGAAGATGCGATAGAACATGTAAAAATATTGCTGAGTTACATTCCCGGCAACAACATGGAAGATCCACCTCTTATCCATATGGGAGATGACCCGGGCAGGTTGTGCCCCGAGCTTGATACGGTTATTCCTGATGACCCTAAAGCAGCGTATGACATAAGAGATGTAATTCATCCTATTCTCGATCATGGAGAATTTTATGAAATTCACGAATTTTTTGCCCAAAACGCAGTCATAGGTTTCGGTCGATTGAACGGGAAAACAGTGGGCGTAATTGCAAACCAGCCCCTCTTTCTTGCAGGTTGTTTGGATATCAATGCGTCTGATAAAATAGCACGTTTCATACGCTTTTGCGATGCCTTCAATATTCCGCTTATCACTTTTGTAGATGTGCCGGGATATCTGCCCGGTTGTGACCAGGAATGGGGCGGGGTTATCCGTCATGGAGCCAAGATCCTCTGGAGCTATTCCGAAGCTACAGTCCCCAAGCTTACGGTGACCACCAGGAAAAGTTATGGCGGTGCCTATATTGCCATGAGTTCGCAACATCTGGGAGCTGATGCACTTTTTGCATGGCCCTCTGCAGAAATCGCAGTGATGGGCGCTCCAGGTGCTGTCAATATTGTGGGAAGCTACAAAAAAGAGATCAAAGAATCAAAAGATCCTGAAGCGACAAGGCAGGAAAAAATTGAGGAATACGAAGAACTTTTCAATAATCCCTACATTGCTGCTGAACGCGGATATATCGATGCGGTCATTCAGCCCTCAGAAACCCGTGCACGGCTTATCGATGCGCTGGAAATCCTTTACACAAAGAAAGAAAATATCCCACCCAAAAAACACGGAAATATACCCTTATAATACTGACATGGAAGAGAATAACAAACTTCGAGCTGCCATCGCCGGCGTCATGCAATTCCTCAAACAGGAGGAAGATAATAACAAACAAGGCGAGAATCAGTGGGTAATGGCTGGCAGAAAATTGATCATGCAAAACCGCATTTGGGTGCAAAGAAGAGAGCAGAAATGGTAACCGTACAAATGGGTTGAAGCGTTGAAGAATGGAAGCGCAGAAACAGCATTAAATAGATTGATTTTTAATAATGAGTTTTTTTAAAATTAAATAGATTAACGCATTACGCTTTTGCGCTTTTGCATAATAAAGGAGTAATACATGAAATTTGATAAACACGGCATTTTGGAAATGGCAAAGATGAATTATGAGCCCAATCGACCAAAGGCTGACAATCCTATCAAGATACAGGACCTGAGTTTCCGCGACGGGCATCAAAGCATTTTTGCCACCCGCGGCAGGACCGAGGACATGCTCCCTGTAGCTGAGATGATGGATGAGATCGGATTCTATTCCATGGAAATGTGGGGTGGAGCGACATTTGATACCATGCACCGATTCTTGAATGAAGATCCCTGGGAAAGGATCAGAACACTAAAAAAATATATTAAGAAAACTCCTTTCTCGATGCTGCTCAGGGGACAAAATATTGTAGGTTACCGCAACTATGCAGACGATGTAGTAGAGGCATTCATACAACGCGCAAGCGATAATGGGATCGATATTTTCCGTGTGTTCGATGCACTCAATGATTTCAGGAATTTTGAAACTGCAGTAAAGATCATCAAAAAGAGCGGCAAACATTTCCAGGGAGCTATCTGCTATTCACTCACAGAACCGCGTATGGGCGGCGAAACATATAATCTGGATTATTATCTGGAAAAAGCAAAGCAACTCGAGAAAATCGGCGCTGATACGATCTGCATCAAAGACATGGCTGGACTGATCGCACCTTATGATGTTTACAACCTCATCAAAGCTTTGAAAGCTCAGACAGATATCCCCATTCACCTGCACACCCACTTCACTTCCGGAATGGGCGATCTGGCAATTTTCAAAGCCATTGAAGCAGGAGTGGACATTGTCGATACGTGTATGGCCCCTTATGCATACCGAACGTCTCATCCGGCTGTGGAGCCACTCGTTGTTTCTCTTTTCGGAACGAACAGGGATACTGGCTTTGACATACAAAAATTGGCTCTGATCGATAAAGAAATGGAAAAGATCACGCCAAAATACAGACATCTACTGGATGACACAAAAAATGCCATCATAGATATCAATGTGATCCTTCATCAAACCCCGGGCGGAATGCTTTCCAACCTTGTGAATCAGTTACGTCAGATGGATGCGCTAGACAGACTCGATGATGTGTTTGAAGCGCTGCCAAAAGTGAGAAAACAACTCGGACAGGTTCCTTTGGTCACTCCCACCAGTCAGATCATTGGTATTCAAACAGTGAATAATGTTCTCTTCGATAAAGAGGAGGGTGAATATTCCCAGATTACGGAACAGGTAAAAGATCTCTGCTTCGGATTGTACGGAAAGACAACTCTTCCCATTGATAAAGATGTCCAGAAAAAAGCCCTGAAAGGATATCCCCGCGGAGAAACACCCATTACTACCCGCCCCGGAGACATGCTGGAACCGGAACTTCCCAAAGTAAAAGAGGATGTTAAGGGATTGGCAAAAAATCTGGATGATGAAATTATCTGTGCACTCTATCCTGTTACGGGCAAGCGCTTTCTCAAGTGGAAATATGATCTTGAAGAAGTTCCGCATGATGTGAAGCCGAAAACTCTTGAAGAAGTTGAAACGGAAAATGAAATTTTAAGGAAAGCTCTCGCAGGCGAACTCACTGCCAAAACCAATAAAGACAAACCTGCCAATGTGCGCTCATTTGATGTGTATGTGGATGGTGAATATTTTAATGTGGAAGTAGCTGACCCGAACGCACGTGGTGCAAGAGTAAGCCCGATAAAAAAAGAAAAGAAAAAAACTGTTGAAATAGATAGATCCGGCACATTGCAAGCTCCCATTCCCAGCATGATATTCGAGTATAGAAAGAATGTGGGAGATAAGGTGAAGGCTGGCGAAACCGTAGTCGTGCTGGAAGCAATGAAGATGTTCAATAACCTTGCTGCACCCTGCAACGGCGTGATAAAGGTAATAAATTTCAAAGCTGGCGATTCTGTAAAAAAGGGTGAGATCCTGTGCATTATTGAACCAGAGAAAAAGTAGCTGGGATAATATACCTTATATAAATTCAATAATACCTCCAGTAATGCATTTTTTTTACATAACCTCCTTCAATTGTTATTTTCTGCTTCCCGCATAGTAAGAAAATGCGTTTAGAAATTTTGTGAGAAAAGCGTTGATAAAGAATGACTGTTTGAGTCCCGTCTTCAGGACGAGTTGTTATTCTTTTAGCTTTACGAATAAAATTTTAGTATTTTCTTAATGAGCGGGTGATTCTTTTGCTTCGTTTTCTCATCAAGGAGAAAATGAAGATGTATCCAAACAGAATTGCTTCTTTATAAGGCACCATCACCACAGAGTATACATAACACACAGATATTTTTTATTTCATATTTTCCTTGCATATTTTTTTGGTTGAATAGAAAAAGAATACAAAGGCGGTACATATGTTAGAAAAAATTGGAATATTTTTATGCCTTATGCTTTTTTCAACAAACCTTTGGGCTGAAACACTCGAACCCTCACTCGCTGGTTCATGGTATCCCGGCTCAAAAAAAGAACTGGAAAGCATGCTGACCAAATTCTTCGACAATGTAGAACTCGGGAAGAATAGAGATATAGTTCCCCTTGGCATCATCTCTCCACATGCTGGGCTTGCCTATTCCGGACCTATCGCTGCGTATGGATATTCGCTTCTAAAAAATGGAAATTTTGATACGGTTATCATCATTGCCACAAGCCATCGCTACAATGCAGGCAAGATCAGTATCTACAGCGGTGATAATGTGAAATCCCCTATCCGCACCTCGAAAGTTGATAAAGAGATTTCTCAAAAATTGTGCGCTGCAAATCCCGATTTTGAGTCCATCACTCAGGTTTTCACCGGGGGGGAGAACAGCTTCGAGACACAGCTTCCTTTTGTGCAATACCAGCTTCCGGACGCACAAATTGTCCCTATTATGACTGCAACTACTGATCACTCACTTCTGGATGCACTTGCTGATGCACTCATCTCAATACTCGAGAATACGGATAAAAAGATCGCTCTCGTTGCCAGCTCTGATATGGCGCACTTTCATCCATATAAACAAACTGTGGATATGGACCGTCACACGATCGATGTCATTCTGAGTATGGACACCGAAGAACTCAAGAAGGAAGTTGAAAGAGGAAAATGCGAAATTTGCGGCTTTCATGCGATCTATCCCTTTCTGAAAGTTATGAAACACTTTGGTGCAGACAGACCGATCATGCTCGCATATCAAAATTCAGCAGATATTACGGGTGACAAATACTCATCTCATATTGTGGGCTATTCTTCGATCGTTTTTCCAGAGTCCAAATGCAGCATACAGAAAAAAGAGACAGATACGCAACAGTCAGTGTATTCGGCTGAAGAAAAAAAGTATCTTCTTGATCTTGCCAGAAAAAGTATCACCTTCTATCTTGAGAATGGAAAGAAAATGCAGCCCGAAGAACCGGATGATGAAAAACTTATTGAAGAGCGAGCTGTGTTTGTGACCTTGAATGAGTTTGGCGACCTGCGTGGCTGTATCGGACATATGCATGCGCAGATGCCCCTTTATAAAGCCGTGTCTGAGATGGCTGTTTCTGCAGCGTGTGAAGATCCGCGTTTCCCAAAAGTGAAAGAAAAAGAACTCAAGGATATCACTATTGAAATCTCTGTGCTTACGCCTATGGAACAAATTACAGACTGGAAGCAGATACGCATGGGCATTGACGGCGTATGGATAAAAAAGGGCTGGCAAAGCGGTGTATTCCTTCCTCAGGTTGCCACTGAAACCGGATGGGACAGAGTGACATTCCTGGAAAATCTCTGCGCTCACAAAGCAGGTTTACCGAGAGATGCCTATAAAGACCCGAACACAGAAATCTATATTTACCAGGTTGAGAAATTCAGCGAGAAAGAACTCGATTAATCTTTGAAGAACTCCTCATAATCAGGAAAGTAGAAGTGCTTCTCTGCCTTCTCTTTTGAAAAGGTGAAATAGGTGACATACCCTTCCGTGCAAAGCGTGTTTTCAGCATCGAAAAGCCGGACATATACAGTGTAAAGATTTCGCCTTTTTTCATGAAGTTTTGCCCGAAGAGTTATTGTACCCTTATTCACATACACCGCTTTTTTAAATTTCACTTCCAACTTCGAAGTGACACCTGAGGTTCTTCCCTTTATCAAAACAACCCAGCTTCCTATCTCATCAATAAGAGCAGATTGTATTCCCCCATGCAGCACTTTGAGGTAGCCCTGGAAAAAATCTTTCGGCTCCCATTTTGAGACAATTTCATCACCATCTTCATAAAACGTCATCTGCAAACCGCACTCATTGCCCGGCGCACACCCGAAGCAATTGTACCCTTCATACTTCTTATAAGGATTTAATATCTCTCGCATAGCACCTTCTTTCTTTATATTAGAATTTCTTTTCTTCACATTTCTTTTCAAGTTTTTCTCATTTGCTTGACGAAAAATATCTCACTTTTTCAATTCCTCAGGAAAGTTGAAATAGATGAAGAATACCAAAGCAAAACTTATTGATGGTCCTATCGGCAAGCTCCTGATCAAGCTTACTGCCCCGATGATAGTGGGCATGCTCGGCATGGTTGCATTCAACCTTGTTGATACCTTTTTTGTGGGAAAGTTGGGAGCCACACAACTTGCAGCACTCAGCTTTACCTTTCCCATCATCCTTGTTGTCAACAGCATCGCACTCGGAGTGGGAATGGGTGCTTCTGCAATTATCTCCCGCGCTATTGGAGAAGGTGACACCTATAAGGTCCGGCGAATTACCACAGACGGTTTGTTGCTCGCTGTAGTACTCGTTTTTATCTTTGTGATCATCGGGCTTTCCACGATTGGTCCGCTCTTTAAACTTCTCGGCGCTACGCCGCAGGTACTTCCCTTTATCAAGCAATACATGGGTATCTGGTATTACGGCATGTTCTTCGTACTCATTCCAATGGTCGGCAATAATGCGATCAGGGCAACCGGAGATATGAAAACCCCCAGTGCGATAATGATCGTGGCAGTCATCATGAACTTTATTATGGATCCAATGCTCATTTTCGGCTTGGGACCTTTTCCCGCTCTTGGAATTCGGGGTGCTGCAATATCGACTGTTATTGCCCGTTTCAGTGCTTCTGTAGCTGCTACGTGGGTGCTGGTTCGCAGAGACAGAATGGTCACATTTGAGAAAACTCCTTTCCGGGAAATATTGGCATCGTGGAAATCCATTCTTTTCATCGGCGTTCCCATTGCAGGTGCTCGCATGATATTACCCATCTCAGTCGGTGTTATGACGAGGATCATATCCGCGTATGGACCTAAAGCAGTTGCAGGTTTCGGTGTTGCTTCCAGGATTGAGTTCTTTGCTCTTGCTGTCATACGTGCTCTCTCTTCGGTATTTGGACCCTTTATAGGGCAGAACCTTGGCGCAAAATTATTTGACCGGGTAAAAAGAGGACTTCGTCTGGCTGAATTATTCTCTCTCATATGGGGATTCGGAACTTTTATTGTTCTCTTTATTTTTGCCCGACCCATAGCCGGCATTTTCAATAAAGACCCCATGGTTACAGAAACGATCATAAAATACCTTTCAATTGTACCTTTCGGGTACGGCTTGCAGGGAGTGCTTCTCCTGTCTAATGTTTCTCTCAATGTACTACAAAAACCATTTCATGCAGCGGGATTAGTCACGATTCAGATGTTTGTACTCTATATACCACTTGCGTATCTCGGAGCGCAGATACTCCAAATACAAGGTGCATTCATCGGAATAACAATCTCGTATTGCATTTCAGGTATCATTGCACATTTCTATGCAGTTGCTCATATTAGGAAAGCTGAAGAAAAGATCATAGCAGACTCTCTTTCTTAGGACCGTTCCTTTGCGAAAGGTTCCGCCGGTGTGCGGACTTATCCCGAAATTCGTAAAGTTTAGAGAAGTATAAAGAATTAACTTTGCGAAAGGTCCATAGCTTTCGCAAAGCGCTGTTTTATCTACGCATGAAGTACAATTTTATAATCATCAAAAATGTTGACATTTACAATAGCAAACTGATAAATAACTTCAAATTCTTTAGAGTGTCTAATAAAATCAAGGAGAAAAAAAATGAAAATTATCAAAATAATTCTCGTTGTCATGCTCGTTGCCATGCTTTCCTTCTGTAAAAGCACAGGCAGCTCTAATGACAAACCAAATGCCCCATCCAATCCCACGCCGGCTGACAATTCAACGAATCTGGGCATCGCTCCGCTTCTTCAGTGGGAATGTACAGATCCTGAGGGTGACCCTCTTACCTACGATGTCTATTTAGGAACAAATCCAAATCCGGGTGCTGCTGAACTGGTGGCACAAGACCTTACTGTTACGAACTTCAATCCTGGCACATTAGGATATGTGGCAAAATATTATTGGAAAATTGTTGCTCATGACGATCAAAAGGGCAGCACTTCCGGTCCAGTCTGGAATTTCACAACCATGGGCTTTACGGAAGACTTCTCTGACGGATCTGCAAATGATTTCGTCTTTGAAGACGGTCGTTGGTATGTTGCCAGCAGTAATCTCATTATGGAAGGATGGGAAAACGATACACCGACAACTGCATATTACAACCAGGAATTCAAGGACTTTACTGTTGAAACACGCGTTGGAAAAATTGAAAGTAATGAAACCTTAGGTTACATTTTTGGTCTCTTCATCCGTTCAAATGGATTCTTAGGCAAGGACTCTAAATCTTCTGATGGTTATATGATAAGCGTAACCGCTTCTGGTTATTATAGAGTATGGATTCAAGAAGGCGGAGTAGTAACAATTATCATTGATTGGGCTGAATCTCCAAATGTAGGATTTGGACTTTACGCATTTACAAAGATCAGGGTCGATGCCAATGGCTCGAATTTCGACCTCTATTTCAATGATATTTATACAGACAGCTTTACTGACGCAACGTTCCCCACCGGATATGTCGGTCTTGCAGCCTTTGATTCTATTGATGGAGATAATGAGATCTGGTGGCAGTATTTCAATATGTCTGCTCCGGAAGCTGTTAAAGGAACTGCTGTACAACACATTCCCACACATTCAGATCATTCGCCAGCATTCTCACCCAAATAATCGAAACACTCAAAATAATATGACCCGGTAGTGAACGCTGCCGGGTTTTTTGTATTAAAATGACTAAAGTTATTGAGACATTATCTTAGCCATCTTCCTCACCACCGCATGTTCATTATATACCAATTTACAAAAATATGTTCCTGGTGCAACAGCATTACCCCCCTCATCAGTCCCATCCCAGTATATTTCCGTGTAGGGAGAAAGTGTAAAATTATCTTTTCCAAAAGTCTTAATTAATTGCCCTCTTGCATTATATATCTTTAACGAAATCTCCGATGTAATGTATATATCTTTTATACTACAAACAATATTTGTAAAATTCTTAAATGGATTTGGATTGTTCCTAAAGTAAATTATCTCCTTCGGTAATTCCGGCTCATCATCGATGCTATATCCCTGCCACTCATACGCCCCCATGTCTATCATATCTCCATAAATTCGAGGATTTCCTGCAAGATCGTATAAAGGGATTTCTATACTATCCGGCAAATCCAATGTTCCGGCATCGATGCAGGGAGAACTGGTTGAAAGATAATAGGGATATTCACCGATTCCTTCCCACATTGGATTTGTATCCAGGTTACCATCCAGCCAGTTGAGTGTATTTGTGCCCTGTACCGCAATATCCCATTGTCCACCTTCTAACAACGTATGGCTAAAAGTTACGGTATTAGGATACGTTCGTCCGTCAACATACATCTCCCGTGGATCATCTCCATACAATATACAGTTGTAAAAACCAACATTTGCCCCATCTTCAATACTAATACCCTCACCACTTAATGGAGCATCATTGTTACCGATTGTGCAATTAACAAAAATTGCATTTTGTCTATTTGTAACATATAAAGCAGAAGCAGCATTCGGCCAATCTGTTGTTGCATTGACATTCTCGGTTATTTCCGTATTAACAACCTCGGAAAACCATCTGTCCTCATAATTTGGATGCCCACAAATGAGGATACCACACCCGCTCCAATCGTCAATAGCATAATTGGGTTTATTAGATTTGATAATTGTATTTTCTATTTTTGTGTATTCGAACGGTCCAAGCCCAACTGCTATACCGCCGTGATTATTTACTACTTCGACATTCTTCAACACAATGCTTGTTGAATCAAGAATAAAGGCGCTAAGGTAGGTTGAAGCAATGACCGATCTTCCTGATACTGTGGGATCTGTATTATTTTCAAACCTAACATTTTCGATTCCAGCACCCCTGGGTTGATAGAATTTTAGTGCACCCACATTATCTTGCTTCCCGTTGATAACATTCATACAACGGATCGAATAATTTCGTTGATAATCATAATCATAAAAGATACAGGACAATTGCTCTGCATCGAGAACTGTATATTCTTTCCCTTTACCATCAAACGCGATAAAACTTCTCAAATTAAGGGGATATTTTTCTCCAGTTAAAGAAGGTGAATACGTTCCTTCTTCAATGTGAATCGTATTGGGATGTGATTTATCTGAGGCGATCTTCGTTAACGCAAAGTATATGTTTTTGAGTGGCTCATCTTCAGTTAATCCACTATTAGTATTATCTCCATCAGATGCAACATATAGGTCTTGATTTATTGGAGTAATTTTGCTATGTTGTATATCAATTGTCGATCCTACAAAATCAGAGAAGAAAAAGGCATCTGGTTCCATAACGGTAAAGGTATCAACATACACATGTATCGGCTCTGCATCAAGACCACCCCTGAAAATATCTGATCCAGAACCAGCTATATTCAGATAAATACTGGATAAATTATTTTGATCAAAATCAACTGAAGCAAAATATGATATTTCCAAACCACCACCATATTTAATCGAATGATTAAATCTTATTATACATTCAGATAATGTTGGACAAGAATAGCCATTATAAGGAGCATTAATATAAACTCCACCTCCATTAATTGCTGAATTATTTTGGATGATACATTTTTTTATTACTATAAAACAATCATATAAGTATATGCCACCACCTGATAAATCGTAGTGCTGAAGTAATGAACCGATACCATTCTGAATCGTGAAACCACAAAGCATTGCTGTTTCGTCTTCTCCATTGATCGCTTTTACTACACTTCCATTATGATTGCCATCAATGATCGTCAACTCTATAAATGAAGCGATCTGTGTGGTGAGGTAGAGACTCGCCACTGTAATATTTTTCTCATCATAATTGATGTTTTCATAATATATTCCGGGATACACAAGAACGGTGTCGCCGTTCGAAGAAGCATCTATCCCATCCTGGATAGCAGTAAAATCTCCGGTACCATCGAAGGAGACGGTGTGGGTGACTGCCATTAATGAGGAAGTAATTATGATCAGTATTATAAATAATACAATTCTTTTCATTCTAACCTAACTTTAAATTTGGGAGGAGCCATGATAGCTCCTCCCTATTTAATACATTTCTAATCCAAAACAATCATCTTTTTAATAATCGAAGAACCGGAATCTTCTATTTTATAAAGATATACACCGTTGCACACCTTCGCTTTCACTTCATTTTTTCCGTCCCACTGAATAGTGTGATACCCAGCATTCATTTCTTCATTGTCAATAACTGTTTTCACAAGCTGTCCTCGTATGTTATAAATCTTCAAGCTGATCAAATCATTCAGAGGTAAGGCAAATGAAATAGACGTACTGGACATTTTATGGTTGAAAGGATTGGGAATATTTTGTTGTAATATGAGTTTATCAACAAGCTGTGCATTACCGGAATCAAAAAGTATAATATTGTATTTCCGTATTCCTGACTTAAGTGCTGCTTCAATGAATTCCTGAGATTCAAAATCATAGAGTAAATAGTCATTTGTTTTTGTAATACCTTTTCCTTGACCTTGATATATCTTGAAAATCAGTTCTGTTCCTTCCTTTGTTCCTGTTTCCACATATGTCAGTATCTGTGCGGTTCCAAGACTATCAACCAGCGAAGCACCGAGGCATGTATCATCCGAATCAAATACACCTATTTCTTCTGCTGATTCATCAAGTCCGATTACATCTATCACTTCATAGGTTTGCTTTTCATCATATGAAAAAGATTCGGTTTCCTCGTATCCCTCTTCCTTTGTATTATTTTCACCTGGATCGGTCCAGGTAAGATCAAACTCTTCAGTCACCTTCACGATATACCCTCTCCCGTAATGCAATGGTCGTATCCTTGTACTCGGGCATGGAGAAGATTGGTTCGGATCTCCTTTGTCTGGAATACTTTCGGGTAATGAATAATACCAATTTTCTGCCTGGATAGAATGTACACTCTCAAAATTGTCACCAAAAGCCACATCGAAATTCTGACTCTGGGGAAGCCAGTACCCTATCCAATTATAACCTACATCAAGATGAATCTGAGTATCAGAAGGTATAATATTTAGGTTATCCCCAATTACACTAAATGGATATAGATAGCAGTTATCAAGCATCTCAAGTTTGTAACCGACAGTACTCTCTATGTTATTAAGGCCAGAATGATCCCATTGGTAAGTATCAAAATCGTAAATCATCTCACCAGTCTTTGTTACAAGTTGATTCGCATTAGGCACTAACGGTTCCAGTACTTCTTCGGCATCCTGAACCCCATTATCGCTGTTTAATTCAGGGAAGGATATCCAGTTCCATTCGTTGTCGAGGGCTGGCTTACCATACAACATAATTTGAATTTCTGGAAAGAACTGATCTGAGCTGGTTATAGTAGCAATACCGTCACAGTTTACAAACATCTTATGGCAACAGAAATATATTGGAATATTTGCATGATTACCACCACCTTGACTACTAGCATGTGGAATGACATCAGGAATATCTTCAGGATTTACAGAGTAGTATTCGGCTATAGTGTCTGCAAATGTAATTTCAATATCTGTTAAGTCTGTTTCAAGACTATTATTTTCTATTCTCAAGTCTATAGATGATACTCTATCATGACGGACATTACCAAAATCTATTTCCTGCTGGGGTAAATAGATGCTTGGGTTGTAATATTCGTAAGCGCCGATATCTATTATCTCCTGTGTAATTCTAGGATTTCCATCTAAATCTTTTGATGGTAATGCGTTCCAGTCATCAATACTGAATCCATCAAGCGATATAAATTCATCTTTAGATAATCCTGCGTTAATGCAAGGAGAAGTAGATTGTAATGAATAAACCATATTATTTGGATTAATATATAATGGATTATGCCAAATATTTCCAGAAGATTCACCTGGTATCGTACTAAAATATTCTTCCGTATCTTCATTATAACCCATTATAGAAACAGAATTGTTATTATAGCGATTAATTGCATATTGATCTATCATAGTATTATCAATGTGAAGGAAAGTATTTGAGCCATAATTAATATTATTGATATAATTGATATTACTAAAATGTCCTGAAGCAAAGTTAACATTCTTTATATAAATATCAGTAGATGAAAAATTATCGGCTATCGTATTATTAATTAAATTGGTACATTTATTCCATTGTAAATATAATCCCCCACCATAAAGTGCTGCATTATTACAAATTAGATTACCTATTATATCAATTGTGTTATCGCATTCTTCACTTGGACAAGAATGGTATACATATATACCTCCACCCCGCAGATCGCCTGCATTACCATAAACATCTCCATAATTATTATAAATTTTATTATTTTTTATAATAGCTTTAGCTCTACACAAATAGATAGCTCCACCATAATCATCAGCCACATTATCATGAAATTCACAATCTTCAATGATGCCATATATATTTTCTACCCCTGAACTTCCATCATTCTGTGAGTTAATAAATATAGCTCCTCCACGTAAGCCTTTATTATTATTGAAAATACAGTTTTTGATAATAATATCAGGTTCATCTCTATAAGATACCATGTTGACTGAGATTGCTCCTCCGTGGTAATCTGCAACACTTAGAGTATTTTTGGAATTACTAAATTTACAATATTCAAATCCCGATACACCTACGGGAATAGACTGTCCTGAATATCTTCCAATATTTATCCCTTCCCACCTATCTGTTCCTACAGATTTGAAAATAATTTCACCATCTTCATGATCCATTCCTTTTGCAATTAATGAACCGTGAAGATACATACACCGATCTGCCTCAAATTCAAGAGTCACACCAGGATTTACTATCAAGCACACAGTATCAGGAATTACTAAGTCACCATCGTAGGTTCTCCAATCATCTTGGTCCATAAAATCCGGCAAAGTTGGAGGATCAGCCACAACAATATCCTGATCTAGGACAAAATATCTGGCAACTACAGAATTATCGTGTCGTGATTTGGTGTGCTTCCATCCGCCAACATTGTATCTCAATTTGGCGGCATTATCGTCTTCTTTTGGATTGAAAGGCCAACCAGTACATAATAATTCGGGTTGTCCTTCAATATAATATGATTCATCGTGTTCGAATGTATCAAAATATTCACCATCATAATTTTTCAAATCATCATTCCTGCCAATTGTCTCCTCCCTTGAAGTGCCCCATATATTCCTATACCATATATCGCTATGACTCTCAAAGTATGTAGAGGTAAATAACCTGAGTCTTGGACTTCCAAATAGATGAAGCCATCGATTATTCTCCTTCAAATAATTATTTGAGAATATCTGAATCTTTTGGATAGGGTACACATGATACCCATGTTTTAAAGCAGCATTTCTATGAAACGTATTATCCGGTCCGTTACACCAGTGAAATAAATCAACCCACATAAATTGTCCAATATTTCCCTCAAATAAATTTCGAAACGGACCTGGAATATTGTCATCCGGGTGTCCATGACAAACCATGTCGCCACTGAAGTCTGATTCAATTAAATCTATTCCTAAAAAACTATAGGTTAAGTTTGACTGTTCCGCTCCAATGGAGTAATTATAGCCAAACACATTATATTTTGAATCATTTTGCAACAACATTGAATGTCTTAAGTGATCGAAAATATTATTTTCAATAAGGCAATAGTTGCTATAATCGCATACGGCTCCGTACCCATCTCCTAACTCTCCATAATCCTGGGCTTCGTGAAAATAACATCCTCTTACTTCTATGTGATCACAATTATACATGGTCACATGATGATTTTGGGGGTAATAACTCTCAACACCACTTACAAAACAGTTGTTACAATTAAACAAATAGATATTATTACCTGTTTGTGTCCCGCCCGGATCACCACTTGTATCTATTCTTTTAATATAAACATCTTCTATCCCTGCATTTGATATCGTTTCATCAAATACAATGCAGTTGAGTTCAGAATTTGACAAATTAAATTCAATTATAGCCCTATCATCTTCATCTTTATTTTCTTTAGTTAGATAGGGACCTGCTAAAATAACGTTGGACTTCATAGTAATTGGATTATCTAGTACATATGTGCCGGGTTGTAGCATTATTTTCCAAATTCCTGAATTGATAGGCACATCATTAATTTTATCTTGAATATCATCAGAATCATCTACATATATTGTACCTGCTATTACAGGATAATCATCGCTTAAATCTCCACCTTCCAATCCCGCTTCTACCCACTCCTCAGGACAAATATGTTGGTTAATAGTTGGACTCACTGAGCCTAAATCAGCAAAAAGGTACTGATGAATGCTTAAAGAAAATAGAACTATTAGTAATATATAATTTAAATTAAGGTTTCTTGTTTGTCTTTGCATCGTTGACTCCTTTTAGGTCAATTAATTTGCTTATTTAATTTAATTAAAACCGTATAATTATTAAGAAAATAGGATTCCTTATAAAATGGACTTGTTAAACCTATTGTTTTATCAATTAACTCATGATTGTTAGTTCCATCTTTGTTCATAATACGAGCATATAAGTTATGTGAATACAATATGTTTTCACCATCAGGTGTTATTGATGGGAAAAAATAATAACTCGTTGATTCGGCTAAGAGTACATGACCGGTTCCATCGATGTTCACTTTATGAATATATCCTCCATCAGAAAAGAGTATATAATCCTTGTTTGGAGATAATGTTAAATACCATGGATACACATCTTCAACGATGCAATGATTATCAGTACCATCCGTGCGAATGGAATATATTCCTTTATCAACAGTGCTATCGGGACTATTAGAGATAACATACAGAAGAACCTGGTCTTGTGAAACAAAACGGATACTTTTAATATGTTTTCGATCGTAACCAATATTTTCAACTTCATAGATGACGTTCTTTTCACTGCCATCAGAATTCATTATTACAATACTTGATAAAGAATCATTTTGGGGAGCAAAAGCTATCTTTGTTTCATCACTTGAGATAGCTGGATATCTGTTGTATGTAAAAGTACCAGTGTATGTTAATCTATTTTGAACACAGGTCTCCAAATCTAATGTGTATACATCACTATAGTAACAAAAGGCAATAAAAGAGTTAGATATGGTAGGTTTGTCTATGGCATCATTGACATCCCCGAAATCATATAACAAAGTCCTGTTGGACAGATTAGAAGGATCAACAGACCAGAATTTATTTGCAGTATATTCTATGAGGGTTTCTCTATCAGGGGATAATATGAACGATCCGTACGAATCCCTCACATAATTCAAATCTGTCCCATCAATATTTATTGTACTCAACCAGTTATTATACACCGGATACCACGTCTCATAGCAACCAACCGTTATTGCAGTGGCTATAATAATGAGAAATAAAACTATCTTCTTCATGATGAACCTTCTTATTTTTTCTTGAAGTCCTTAATTTCAATCACATCGTTTTTCACCAAACCACCGGATATGTTTTTAAAAACCTCACTTGAACCAATGGCGTATATGGCTATATCAAAAGGGATCATTTTCGGAACATCAGCACTAAAATATAGTTTTAACTTTTCAATCAATTCTTGTGTTATTTTTTCATCTCCCGCTTTCTCAATAATTTCATCGGGTAAAGAAGCCTCTAAAACGGAACAATGAAAAGTGCCGGATTTTGTGGACATTATCTCATGAGAATTATTATCTTTCCAATCATGTGGAATGCCAAAATTAGCTAAACCGTTCTTAAATTGATTAAGTGCATTGATCCTTTTATTCATTTCATGTTTTGTAACAAGTGGTGGATCAGGTATTATTTCGCCTTCATCATATCCGAAAAAATCAACGAGTTCCATACTTTCAAGATCGACCAGCATATGTATTTCCATATCATCGAATTTTTCAACAATCCATACGCCGTTTTTATCCTTTTTAGTTACTTCTATTGAAATGTCTGTTTCTTCAAATGGATCTTTTATTCTTTTATATTCAATTTTATCACCAACTTGTAAATCTGGAGAGAACCTGTATTTCACGCTATACTGAAGAATTGCTGCCAGGTCCTTTTGTGCTTCGATCTGGATTTCTGCTTCGCTTTGTGAAATTTGTTCACTTGCATACATCATTTGTATGCCTACCATACATATAAGTAATGCTATGAATAGTTTTTTCATTTTAACCTCATTTCTTTTGATTAATACTTTTTAGTTAACCTTTAACCCTCAAATCTCAATTTAGATTTAGAATTATTTTATGTATCCGCACCTGTATCCATTATATCCAACATCCTTCACCTCACTATCCCGGGCAAGAATAGAGAGGTTTACGAGTAGTGAACTTAGTTTTCCTGAACCAAGTTTGTTTTTCAAATGCCCGTATCTTATTTTTTTGTCTCATTTTAATCCTCGTACATTTCTTCTATTATATTTCTTTTTCTGTCAAATTTATTTTCATATTACTTCAATTTATCATCCTATAATATTTATCTTCATATATATATCATGAAAATACTCAATTTGTGACGCCACCACTCAAGAAAGTTGAAATTATTTCATTAAAATTGATTTTTTTTATGTTTACCAAATAACTTAATTCATTACTCATATTGTTAATATTTGAGAATCCAGTTTTCGTCTATTTATTACATTTGAAATATAGTAACCGTAAAGAAAAACACAATTAAAAAATTGACTTGATTTATCAGAATCCTGTATATTACGGACAAAGATAGGAGGTCCTATGCTATCTAAATTAAAGAATATTTTACATAAAGCAGATGCAGACTATGCAGATATCCGCTACGAGATCAAGAAGGAGACATTCATTACTCTCGATGGGAAAGAACTCTCCAATATCGGCTCGACAACAACCGATGGATATGTAGTGCGCGTGCTAAAAAACGGGGGATTCACTTCAGTTTCTTTTACAAAAGAAGAGGACGCTGAGAAAGCGTTGAAGACGGCACAGGAAAATGCAGTGCTTCTCGGAAACAATATCGAAAAACCGATCAAGCTTGCCAAAGTGCCGATTATTAAGGATACATTCATACCAACTTTGAAAGAAGATCCGAGAAACATTTCTATCGCAGAAAAGCTGCAATTGCTGCGTCATTACAATGACATCCCCCTGGCTCATGACAAGATCGCAATGACGAATACAAGGTATTTCGAAGTAACGCGCGAGAAATATTTCACGTCTTCAGAAGGGGCAGAAATTCATGAAGACCTTGTCACAACAGGCATTGGTGGAAACCTCACAAGCAAAGAAGGCAACCTCGTACAGAATATGCGTATCGGCGCAGGCGGTAGTGACGGATTTTACACACTGCGTGATCTCGACGATATCTTCGAGAAAAGAACAAAAATTGTTATTGATCTCCTGAAAGCAGAACCGCTCAAAGCCGGTGCTTATGATTGTATTCTCAATCAGGGGCTTGCGGGAGTATTTGCCCATGAAGCTTTCGGGCACTTCTCTGAAGCAGATATTGTGGAATCACTCCCTGCGATGAGAAAGAAAATGCAGATCGGCAGCAAACTCGGTAGTAATGTTCTTTCAATTATTGATAATGCAACAATGCCGAATCAGCTTGGATTTTACAAGTATGATGACGAGGGGGTGGCTGTGCGCGAAGTGAAACTTTTAACAAACGGCGTGCTCACCGGCAGACTGCATTCGCGAAGAACCGCACAAGAGTTCGGAGAACCTATATTAGGACACTGCGTTGCAGAAGATTATCGTTATGCTCCCATAATACGCATGGGAACGATCTATATTGAACCTCGAGAAAAAACCTTCGAACAGCTCATGGCAAAACTTGGAGACGGGCTTTACATTGTTGATCCAAAGGGCGGTCAGACGTCTGGGGAGAACTTCACATTCGGAGCCCAATATGGCTTTATTGTAAAGAACGGAAAGAAAGAACGCATGATACGTGACATTAATATTTCGGGTAACCTTTATCAAACTCTTCAGGATATCACTGCAGTTGGAAATGACCTGAAACTCTCCAAAACTGGAGGGTGCGGTAAAGGGCAAACCAATATCCGCTCATGCCACGGAGCTCCTCACATTCTTGTGAAAAATGTCGTGTTAGGAGGTATCTAATGGAAAAATTATTAGACATGGCCAGAAAAGTCTGCGATCAGGCAGAAATATATTATTGTGACCCGACTGCATCAGAAGTGATGTTCCAAAAAGGCGAACTACATGACATCGAAAGCCAATTCCAGTCCGGAATGGCTCTGCGTATTATCAAGGATGGGAAACTTGGTTTCTCCTACACAAAGAACCTTATCAATCGGGAAGAATTTCTTCAAAATGCTTTGAATTCACTCACAGGTGGAGTGCAAGGACTTTATGATTTTCCTAAAACCTCGAATCTTCCAGAACTCAAAACCTATAATGATCATCTTGCGGAAGTGACATCCTCCTCAATGGTCGAGAACTGCCAGCGCATTGCCGATGTGTTTCTTAAGAATACCGATGCAGAGATTGAAGTTGTTGCGTATAAAGAAATCCAGAATGTGAGAGTCATGAATACTCAAGGAACAGATGTGCAATCAAAAATGGGTTCAAGTGGATACTGGCTCGGTTTGGTTTATCCAGGCGGCGGTGCAGGTATCTCCCGCGTATATGAAGAGAAAATCCCCTTTTCCATCTCGCATAATATTCTTGATGATCTGGTAAAAATGTATAATAATTCCTCTGAAGTATGTACGATCTCCGGTGGTAAAACGAAAATACTTTTTATGCCGGGAAGCATGTACACACTCCTCTGGCGTCTGCATAGCGGGACCAGTGCAAAGAGTATCTATGAAGATATCTCACCAATTAAAAATGACATCGGGAAAGAAATTGTAAGTGACAACATCACGTTCTATGATGATCCTCTCAATGATGAAGTTCCCGGAGCTCGCAGCTTTGATGACGAAGGTGTCCCGACCAAAAAGATGAATATTATAGAAAAAGGTGTTCTCAAAAACTTCTTTTATGATCTCAACTACGCACAGAAGCTGGGTGCGAAATCAACCGGTCATGGATACCGAACCACCATGTGGGGAGGTGACAGCATCACATTAAAACCTTCCCCGCGACTGGGTCATCCACGAATAGAACCAGGTGAAAAATCATTTGAAGAGCTTGTTGCAATGATGGATAAAGGCATTATTCTGGACGGTGTTATGGGAGCTCACAGCGGCAATATTCCTAATGGCGATTATTCAGTTGGTGTTAGTCCCGGCTTATATGTTGAGAAAGGCGAGATCGTGGGTCGCGTAAAAGATGTAATGGTTGCAGGAAATGTTTATGATACTCTGAAAAAAGTCATCGCTATTGAGAACAGACTTCACCCATGCTGGGGTGGAAGAATGCCTGCAATTCTGTGTGACAGCATAAGCGTTTCATCAAAATAATAGTATAGTGAATAAAGATCAACGATTTGAGATTTGAGAAATTGTTTATAGAATAATTTAAATACTTAAGTTTGATGTTTGATATTATAAAATCTCTTTTTCGTGCTTTTCGTGTTTTTCGTGGTTAAAAATTAATATGTAGGAGATATAATGGCAAAACAGAAAATTATTAAAGCGAGTGTACTCTTTGACGGAAAGGGTAAAGCAGAAAACAAATACATTGTTGTTGAAGGTAAGAAAATTATTGATATTTCTGACAAAAAAACGAAGGCGGATTTTGAAGGATGGGTAACTCCCGCCCTTATCGATGCACACTCTCACATTGGCATGGACCGCGAAGGCGAGCCATGGACAGAGTCGGAAACAAATGATATCACTAACCAGATACTCCCGCTCGATAACCCTATCGACAGCATCTATTTTGATGACCGTGCATTCAAGGATGCAGTAGATTTTGGAGTGCTTTATAGCTGCGTAGTGCCCGGAAGCGGAAATCTCATTGGCGGACAGGCAATGATCATCAAGAATTTTGGGAAAAATCGTGATGATGCTTTTATGAAGGCATATGGCTTCAAGATGGCGCTGGGATTTAATCCGCGCTCTACAACAGACTGGAAAGGCGAACGCTCAAACACGCGGATGGGTGCGTATGCTCTTCTTGAGAAAAAGCTGGATGAAGTGCTTATCAAACAGGAAAAGGCAGAAGTCGCAAAAGATAAAAAGATCATCGAACTTCAAGCAAAATATAAAAAGAAAAAGATCAGCAAGAAGGATTTCGATGTAGATAAAAGAATAATTGAACGAGAATTTGAACTTGGATTCTCTCCAGAAGACAAGGCTCTTCTCACTCTGTTATCCGGTCAATATACTTCAAAAGTGCATGTCCATAAAGACGATGACGTGCTGTATCTCATTCATCTTGCAAAAAAGTACAAGATAAAATGTACGGCAGATCATACGGGTGATGTCTTTCATAAAGATATTTTTGATGCGCTTGCAAAGAACGATATCCCGGTTGTGTATGGACCTCTCGGCTCAGTGGGATATAAAGTAGAGCTGAAGCACGCATATTATCAGAACACGCTTCTCCTTATGCAATCAAAAGCATTTTACGGTTTGATGACAGATCATCCTGTGATACACACGATTGCACTGCGCGATAGTCTGAAATATTTCATGATACAGGGCATGTCCGAGGAAGATGCGATCTCGCTCATTACTTACAAAAATGCAAAAATACTTCATATTGATGACATTCTAGGCACTGTCGAACCGGGTAAGCTTGCCAGTCTGGTTGTGTGGGATAAAAATCCTCTGCATTTGGGCGCATTCCCCAAAATGGTCATGGCAGAAGGCGCTGTCATCAGAAAGAAGTAAGGAGAAACTCAACTGAAAAAATATTTACTTGTTATCATAGTTCTACTCATTGCCACAAGTTGTGCAATACAAAAAGGGCATCAACAATTTGATCCTCTTCCCTCATGGAATGATAGAGACACAAAATCAGAAATCATGACCTTTGCAGATAATGTAACCGATCCGGCAAGCATTAATTATGTACCTCCTCAAGATAGAATAGCAACCTTCGATTTTGATGGCACGGTCTATTGCGAAAAGCCTATCTATGCAAATTTCGCAGTGTGCATATCTCATTATAGAGAAGCGGTTAAGCAGGATCCAGGTCTGAAAGACATACAACCCTACAAAGCTGCGATAGAAAATGATTATGACTACATGAATAGTCATATTGTAGAATTTCTTACACTGGATTATGTGGGAAAAGCAGAAGGAAATTATATCGCATCCGTGTCTGCATTTATTGATACAGCGGTTCATTCTGAACTTAATATTCCTTACAAATATCTTTTTTACATTCCAATGGTGGAATTGATTGAATATCTGCTTCAGAAAGATTTTCAGGTGTTCATCAGTTCAGGTTCAATGACAGGATTTCTTAGAGGAGCATGCACAGAACATCTCCCAATCGAGCCATGGCATATTGTGGGATCGCGTGTACAATTAGAATATAGTGATAAGGATTCTGCAATAGCATTCCTGAGGAAAGAAAATATCATACATAACAATGACGCAAATGGAAAAGCCATCGGAATATATAATCATATCGGCAAACCTCCGATTATTGCAGTGGGTAATACATGTGGAGATGTCGAAATGCTGCGCTATGCACAGGATAATGATCTACCACATTTAGTGCTCGTGGTTAATCATGATGACAGCAAGCGTGAATATGAATATTATGATAATAAACTTATTGAGCTGTGCAAACAAAATGGCTGGATTGTTATCAGTATGAATAAGGACTTCAAAAATATTTTTATCAAATGAAGGGTAAAATATTGACAGTATTTAATTAATTTTTTTTCTTTCTCAAAAAGCCTGATTAAAGAATTAGAGGAAACTATGAAAGGGGACGCCATGAAAAGGGTCATTATTTATTTGGGAATATTGCTTATTTTTCTCGCAGGATGTGACACCTCCATCGATTATGCTATGAAGATGTATATGCGTGACGATGCTGATCGAGTGGAAATTCTCTTCAATACAGGGCAAAATCATAAAGGAATGAAGCCGGTTCTGGCTCAGACTTTTATGGATCGCGAAAATATTGAGAGGGTGCTGTCATTCATCACAAAAAAACCTGCTGAGTTTTACAAATGCGGGTATTCCGGCGAGATCATCTTTCTGAGTGATGAAAATAGTGGAACCACGGAAAGGATGAAGTTCAATATTGAACCTGGATGTGAGCATATAGTCTATATGTTCAACCGAGAGTTATACTCGAGGCAAATATCCAACAAAGGATTAGAATTTCTGAGGGAGCTTCATGATAGAGTGATAAAAGAATAAAAAAACTTGCGCGGAGGACTCAATGAATGCAAGACAAAAATTGCTGCCGTTGTTCTTGATAGTATTGATAGTGGGTTGCGCTTCCGGAATTTCAAAAAAGGTGAGAATTGGGCTTCAGAATGAAGCGATTGATGTACTCAACAACGCTGTGCTGCTTGATGACTATTTTGTGAGAAGCAAAGCTATTGATGCGATGCGAGATAGTGAAGATCAGTCATTCGTGCCAGCCCTGCTCGATGCATTATATGATTATGATGATATCATCGTAATGAAAGCCTCGAGAGCGCTTGGAGCGCTTGGAGACACTGTTGCAATACCCGATCTTGAGTTCACACTTGCTTTTGATGATAATTTCACGGCTCAAAAAGCTTCAGCTGTTGCTTTGTACAGACTGGGCAAAAAGGACGAAGCATTAGAGTTTATCAAGAATGCACTGAAAAATGAATCGAGTTATAATAAAGGTTTGATGATCAACGAACTCACTTTTGCGAGAAGCGATGATTTTATCCCCATGTATATCGAAATGCTCGATGATCCCGCAGAATCAGTCAAGGATGATGCAATCAATGCACTTTCATTAAGAGAAGCAACTCTGGCAATTCCAAACTTGATGAAAACACTCACGGATTCCTTTCTTCTTGTGCGTGCCGATGCGATCATTACGATTGCACAGCTTGGTGATACCACACAAATACGTGAAGCTATGAACATTACCCAAAAGGAGATTGATAGGATAAACAACGGCGAGCTGGATTTGATCGTTGAGTTCGATGAATACAAGTTCAATGCTTATAAGATACTCTTGGCAAGCACCTTACTTACCGAACTTGATGACACTACTCATATTGGCTATCTCTATGAATTATCCCGTGAACCGATGAATCCAATGAGTATTCTGGCGACCATCATGCTGGCAGATTGGGGTGATACAAATGCAATAGAAAAAGTAAACGGATTTCTCGATATGGATGAAGTAAATATTAGAAAATCAGTGGTGCAGATCGTGGGCGATATCGATAAAGACTGGGCATGCAAATTCCTTATCAAAGCGACAAAAGATCCTGATATTGAAGTCCGGGAAACAGCAACACGCTTCCTCCGATTCTATGATAAAAAGGAAGTTAAAGAAATCCTTACGGCACTCTTGAATGACCCAAGTCCTGAGGTTCAAATCGAAGCTGCACTCACTCTCAATGATTTGGGTGATAAAAAGGGAGTATTCGTACTTCATCCCCTGCTGAGAAGTGATGACTGGTATATCAAAGTAGAAGCAGCTCAGGCTATATTAACGATCCTGAAAACAACTTAAAAAACATATAAAATTATGGATACGCTATCAAAAAAGACTGATTTCTATGGAGTGAAACGGAGGTAAAAAGTCATGAAAACAAATAAATCGATACTTATGATCTTCGTGATCTTTGCACTCACATATTGTGCTAATCAGATTAAGACAGCAAAAACTATTCAGGCATCTGAAGAAATTTCTCAGTACGAAAAAGTATTGCGTGGAAACACTCTCGAACAGGGCGTGGGATTCCCGGGACTTATCACAGTATATGATACTCCAAAAGAGATGTATGAACTCCTTGGCACACCTCGTGAGGACATGGAGCTCCCATTTACATATTTTTATGATACAGGGACTTTCTCAATAACTTTTGTATGTGAGTTCAACAGAAAAGACATGAACTTCCGTATCGATCAAATCCACCTGGATGCTGATCCTCAGAAATTGATTCTGACAGCAAAAGGAATCGGGCTTGGAGATAAAAAAGCTGATATTATAAATGCATATGGTCCGAACTTTGACACCTTTTGGGACGGTATCGCTTACTGGGATGATGGGATCGGATTTCTTTTGGATGACAATGATATAGTCACAAAAGGTGTC
>Ga0268278_1000331_pt1 | contig 35261 bp, 36 predicted proteins | sample saktaG_3_FD_190135 | JGI IMG/M metagenome (GOLD analysis project Ga0268278, IMG submission 190135) | Saline water microbial communities from Sakinaw Lake, British Columbia, Canada - sak_2010_1_5_55m | ecosystem: Environmental > Aquatic > Non-marine Saline and Alkaline > Saline ...
ACAATCGCATTAAGACCATAAAGAGGATGGCTTATGGCTACCGCAACATGGATAACTTCCGGATGAGGATATTGGCTGCCAACCCAGGCTGTGAGGTCAGAGTTTCACACTTATTGACGTAGAACCGACCTCTTTTTCCCCTTGACTCCCGCTTCTGGTATAATTAAGATGTAGTTATACAAGCGGGGAGACAGGTGAGCCGGTTTACCGGTTCCTGAGGTGAGGAATGAATTCAAATTTGATGCGTAATGGTCTTATATATGTAGCTATCCTGATTGCCGCCATGGCTCTCTTTAGCTGGCTTTTCCCGACGATGACAAAACCAGCCGAAGTCGGTCTGGATGCAGCGGTGGTTATGTCACAAAATGATGAGATAGAGAAGCTCGTGATAGACGGTGATGAGCTGTCAATTACTACCAGGGCCGGTGTGGAGTTAAAGACCTTTATCGGTAACCTCAATTATGTTGACCTCCAGGAACTCGGGCTTAATCTTGAGGGGATAGATTACGGGTTTAAACCATCGGGATTTGATTGGGGTGGGGCACTGATAGCCTTCATTCCCCTGTTGCTCTTTGGTGTTTTGCTTTTCTTCCTGTTCCGCAGTGCGCGGGGGGCTAATAACCAGGCGTTTAATTTTGGTCGCAGCCGGGCGAAAGTGCTTTCGGCCGATACGCCTGCGGTAACCTTTGATGATGTCGCCGGCATTGAGGAGGCCAAGCAGGAATTACATGAAGTGGTGGAGTTTCTCAGATCGCGGGAGAAGTTCCAGACGCTGGGGGCACGGATACCAAAAGGTGTCTTACTGGTAGGTCCGCCAGGTACGGGGAAGACACTGCTGGCCCGGGCAATAGCCGGTGAAGCTTCGGTGCCTTTTTTCTCCATCAGCGGCAGTGAGTTCGTCGAGATGTTCGTCGGTGTTGGCGCCTCCAGGGTGCGCGACCTCTTTGACCAGGCGAAACGCAGTGCCCCGTGTATCATCTTCATTGATGAGATTGATGCTGTCGGGCGTCAGCGTGGTGCCGGGTTGGGGGGCAGCCATGATGAGCGGGAGCAGACACTAAACCAGATTCTGGTGGAAATGGACGGCTTTGAAACCAATGCCAGTGTGATTGTTCTTGCGGCTACCAACCGGCCTGATATTCTTGACCCGGCATTACTTCGCCCCGGTCGCTTTGACCGCCGGGTTATCCTTGACCGTCCCGACATCAACGGACGAACGGCGATTCTCAAGATTCACTCCAGTGGTAAGCCGCTGGACGCGTTGGTTGATCTGGAGACGCTGGCCAAGCAGACCGCCGGTTTCAGCGGCGCTGACTTGGCCAACCTGGTCAATGAAGCGGCTATTCTGGCTGCCCGGCGGAGCAGGAAGACCATTAGCATGGTGGAGTTTGAAGAGTCCATTGACCGGGTGATTGCGGGACCGGAGAGGAAGAGCCGGAGAATAAGTGCCCGGGAAAAGGAAATTACGGCCTATCACGAGGCAGGGCATGCCCTTGTCGCCAGGATGCTGCCCAATGCCGACCCGGTACACAAAATTTCCATCGTGGCGCGCGGTATGTCCCTCGGTCATACCCGTCAACTGCCGGTTGAGGACCGCTATCTGATGACACGTTCCCAGTTTAAGGACATGCTGGCCACCCTGTTGGGTGGTCATGTAGCCGAGGAGCTGGTCTTTAACGAAGTGACCACTGGAAGCCAGAATGATATTGAACGGGCCACCAAGATGGCCCGGGCGATGGTTACCGATTATGGGATGAGCGACAAGCTGGGGCCGCGGACCTTCGGGCACAAAGAGGAGATGGTCTTTCTGGGTCGTGAAATCTCCGAGCAGCGGGACTATAGCGAGGAGGTAGCCAGGCAGATTGATGACGAGGTTTGCAAGATTATCCAGCAGGCTTACACCGCAGCCAGGAAGATTTTGACCGAGAATAACTCGAAGCTCGTCCAGATTGCGGAGAAGCTTGTTGCCCAGGAGACACTGGAGGGCGAAGAGCTGGAGGCGGCATTCAATGAGACCTCCCCGCGGCCTGCCAGAAAGAGAAGAAAGGCTGCGCCCGTTCCGGTACCGGTAGAACCCGTAGCTGAAGCCGGGCCGGCACCCAGGCGTGCGCCTAAAAAGGCATCACCGGTACCCCGTCTCGTGCCGGGACAGACCCCGGCGACACCTGATTAGGGATGGAGCTGCCATGATAGAAATTACAGAGGAGCCCCTTTCCCCCGAGTCCATTGTTGGCAAGGCCAGGACCGATGACAGTGGTTGCGTGGCCACCTACGTCGGCTTGATCCGGCAGTACTCCGAGGGTAAGGCGGTCCTTTCTGTGGAGTATGAGGACCCCCGGGGAGAGGCGAAGGGCAGGTTGGAGGAGATAGCCAGCGAAGCCAGGCAAAGATGGCAGATAAATAATATCGCTATCTTCCATAGAATAGGCAAGCTGAGAGTAGGGGACATTAATCTCGTGGTTGCCGTTGCCGCTGCCCATCGTAAGGAGGGCTTTGCTGCCTGCCAGTATGTTATTGACCAGTTCAAGGAAAGGCTGCCTACCCGCAAGCGGGAGACTTACCAGAATGGTGGTGTCCGGGTATCGGGGCATTAGTGGTCAAAGGTTGCGGTAATGATAATCAAAACACCGGGGTGGGGGTAAAGGCTGTACCTGTGGCGCAGGCCTCTACTCATCTGTCTTTTCAAACTTTTCAAACTTTTCTTTTAGCTCGGCGCCTGCTTTGGATGCCGCCTTTTTCCCCTCCTCCACTGCCTCTCCCACGGACTTCTTTACCTTCTTACCCAGCCCAATACCCTTCTCTTTCAGCATCTCCCGCGTCTCTTTTCCCGTTTCGGGTGAGAGAATAAGGGCTGCTAGTGCTCCTATAGCAGCACCAATAATGACCCCGGCGGCGAAGCCCGCTCCCTTACCCTGGTTAGTCATCGTCATCCTCCCTTTTCCTGGTCGCTCGTTTGGTTACGGCATTGATTGCCTGGCGAATTCCCTGGATAAGACTGGTTATCTGGATAACTGGTTGGACCACGGTATCGGACAGGAAAGACCAGGTGCTCTGGATACCTTTCGCCGTTGTCTTTGCCGAGTCTGTTATTTCCTTCAGCTGGCGGTAGAGCCGGAAGATGAGGACGGTAACAAAGACGGCAATCAGGGTGCCGGCTATCCCGAAGATGACAATCACCAGGTCACGAAGCCAGTCCAGTGTCATTAGCCTTCCCCCGCAAAGAAGATTTCCCTTATTACTATTATATCATGTCACGCAAGCCAGAAGCGCGGCAATCACGGTGAGGTTTTGGTATTAACTTGGCTACACATTGAACAGGAAGGTGATGACATCACCGTCCTTAACCGGGTAGCTCTTGCCTTCCAGCCGGAGGAGGCCCTTCTTCCTGGCCTCAGCCAGGCTGTGACATTTCACCAGGTCAGTGTAACTGATTACCTCGGCGCGGATGAAGCCCCGCTCCATGTCGGAGTGGATTTTACCGGCAGCCTTAACCGCGCTGGTGCCGCTTCTGATTGACCATGCCTTGACCTCGCCCGAGGCGATGGAAAAAAACGAGATTAACCCCAGCAGCTCATAAGACAGCTTGATGGTGCGCTCAAACCCGGACTCACTCATACCGTAGGAGGTACGGAGTTCCCGAGCGGCGCTGTCATCCAGTTGCGCTAGCTCCATTTCCAGCTTGCCACAGAGGGTAGTAACCCGGCATTTTGGCCGTTGGTAACGTAAGTTTAGCGCTGCTTCCAGGGACTCTGCCCGGGATAGTTGTTCCTCTCCGATGTTGGCCACTATCAGCAGCGGCTTGGCGGTCAGGAACTGGTAACCGGCGATGGCTCTGGTCTCGTCAGCGGTTAGCTCCAGTTCCCTGATGGGGATATCTTTTTCCAGGCTGGCCCTGAGCCGGGTCAGCATCTCCTGCTCTTTAACGAGGCCCTGGCGCTCGGGTGGCCTGGCCCCCTTGAGTGATGTCCCGATTCTGTCCAGTCTCCTCTCCAGTAACGCCAGGTCGGAAAAGGCGAGCTCCAGGTTCATTGTGGCGATATCCCGTTCTACATCCAGACTCCCTTCGATGTGGGGGATGCTTTCATCGGTAAAGGCCCTGATGACATTGACCAGGGCATCTACGTTGCTGAGCCGGGTGAGGAGTTCTCCGCCGATACCCCTGTCTTCCGCCAGGCTCTTGACCGATGCCCCGATGTCTATGTAGCCTGCTTCGGCAGGGACAACCCGCTTGGGCTGGAGGAGGCTGGCCAGGGTCTCAAGCCGGGGTTCGGGAACCCTGGCCAGCCCGATGTGGGGGGTGGGCCTGCCGGGGGTGTAGCTCCCGGTATCAGCCGTGCCCCTAGTTAAGGCGTTGAAGACCGTTGTCTTGCCGCTCTTGGTCAGCCCGATGATGCCAATATCGATATTCATTGGTGAAATTGCTTATATTTATTCTACTATTTGTGCCTTCATACTTCAATAAAGGTTGCTTGAAAGTAGCAGTATGATAGAATAAGGGGACTGATAGCCTGGAGGTAGACCTTGCTCTATATCCTGTCAGGTGAGGATGAGTTTTCCATCAATAAGGCGCTTGACACAATAAAGAAAGGTATCGGTGACCCGTCGGCTCTGGCGGTTAATACCACCACCCTGGATGGCCGCCAGCTGACCCTGGACCAGTTGCGGCCCATCTGTGAGACATTCCCCTTTTTCGGTGAAAGACGGCTGGTGATTGTTAGCGGGCTCCTGGAGCGTTTTGAAGCCGGGAGCAGGAAGGGGCGGAAGAAAAAGGCTTCGAATGTACCCGACCGGCAGAACGAGTACCAAGCACTGGCTGACTATATGAGTAACCTCCCCGAGAGTACCGCCGTCGTGCTGGTAGATGGCAGGGTAAAGAGTGGTAACCCGCTGTTTAAGGCACTCTCGACAAAGGCGGAAGTAAGGCGTTTTCCCCTGCTTAAAGGTGATGAGCTGCGCCAGTGGATTCGGGGTCGTGTAAGTGAAGAGGGTGGCAGGATATCTCCCCGGGCGATAGAGTCGCTGGCAAGGCTGGTGGGGGGCAATCTGTGGGCGATGAGCGGCGAAATCAACAAGCTGGTGCTGTTTGCCACCGGTCGCCGTATTGAGGAAGAGGATGTGATGGAGGTAGTAAGCTATGCCCAGGAAGCCAGCGTCTTTACCATGGTTGATGCTATCCTTGAGTTCAAGGCCGGAGTGGCCCAGCGGCTGCTGGAGGAGTTGCTGCGGAGGGGGGCGGCCCCGGCTTATCTGCTGGTGATGCTGACACGGCAGGTCCGGATGGTGATTCTGGCCAGGGAGCTGAAGCGACGGGGAGAGGCCAGGGCCGAGATTCAGCGCCGCCTTGGCTTGAAAGGGGATTATGCCTTGCGCAAGACACTGGAGCAGGCGGGTAACTATTCCGGGCAGCGGCTCAAGGAGATATATCAGCAGCTGCTGGATACCGACCTCAGTATCAAGACTGGCAGGTATGATGGTGAGCTTGCCCTCAATATCCTGGCTGCCGAGCTGTGCCAGCGTCGGCGGGGGACCGGGGAGTTCATTGCCCGGCCCTAGCGGGTATGGTATAGTTTAACCGATAATGGAAGCTAAGATTGACCTTATTCCCGGGGGCACTGTTACCTCGCCGGAGGGTTTTTATGCCGGTGCTACCTCTGCGGGCATCAAAAAGAGAGACACGGATAGACTTGACCTTGGCATCCTCTTCTCCGAAGTGCCGTGCGTGGCGGCGGCTCTCTTTACCACCAACCGGGTCAAGGCAGCGCCGGTAGTCCTCTCCCGGCGGAGACTGCGGCAGGGAAGGGCACTGGCGGTGGTGGTAAACAGTGGCTGTGCCAATGCCTTTACGGGGGAGAAGGGGCTCAAGGATGCGGGCCGGATGGCGAAACTGGCTGCCGAGGGAATCGGTATCCTGCCCGAAGATGTTCTGGTTGCCAGCACCGGGGTGATTGGTAAACGGTTGCCGATGAGGCGGATAGGGGCGCGTATCGACCGGATTATCCTTTCCAGTGATGGTGGTCATGACCTGGCAAGAGCGATAATGACCACCGATACCGTTCCCAAGGAGGTAGCGGTAGCGGTCGGGGCTGACGGAGGTGAGTTTACCATCGGCGGGATAGCCAAGGGCTCGGGTATGATTCACCCTGATCTGGCGACCTTGCTCTGTCTGCTGGCTACTGATGCGGCAGTGGAACCGGACTTCCTGAAACTGGCATTGAAGAGGGCGGGGGACGTCTCTTTTAATATGGTCTCAATCGATGGTGACACCAGCCCCAACGATATGGTTTTGCTGATGGCTAATGGCCTGGTGGGGGGCGAGGTGATTTCAGAGGGCAGTAAATATGCCGGTGCCTTTCAGCAGGCCCTTGAGGGGGTCTGTGTCTCTCTGGCAAGGAGTATCGCCGCTGACGGTGAGGGGGCGGGCAGGCTCATTGAGGTTACCGTTAGCGGGGCAGCCACGCTGGCCGAGGCAAGACTGGCTGCCAGGACAGTGGTGAGCTCTCCGCTGGTGAAGACGGCGGTGCACGGTGGTGACCCTAACTGGGGGCGGATTATGGCGGCGGTGGGGCGGAGCGGGGCGAAGGTAGTGGAATCAAAGGTTGACCTTTACCTGGGAGATATTTGCCTGGTAGGGGAAGGGAAGCCCTTGCCCTTTAGCCGGCGGAGCGCCGCCAGGGTATTAAGGGGTAAAGAGGTAAGGCTAAGCCTTAATCTTGACCTGGGTACGGGCACTGCTACTGCCTGGGGCTGTGACCTGACTCCGGAGTACGTGGCGATTAACAGTGAGTACACGACCTGATAGGATGGCTCCGGTTGACAATGGAGGTGAGGGTGATAGATAGTCCTGTTGCCGTGGTCAAGATTGGCGGCGTCGCCTTAAATGATAGTGACACCACTATCGATGATATTGTTGCTCTGCAGAGACAGGGTAAATCGCTGGTTATCGTCCATGGTGGTGGTAAGCTGATAACTGACTGGCTGGAAGAGCGGGGGGTGTCCACCCGCTTTGTCCGTGGTGAACGGGTAACCGATAGGGCAGCGCTTGAGGTGGTGGTTTCGGTGCTGGCGGGGCTGGTTAACAAGGAGATAGTGGCCAGCATTAATAACCTGGGGGGGCGGGCAGCGGGCATCAGCGGGGTTGACGGTGCCCTTATCCAGGGCAGGATTAAGGATGTGGCGCTGGGCTATGTTGGCACGGTGGTGAAGGTGGACACTGCTCCGCTGAAGGTGCTCCTGGAGGCGGGCTATATGCCGGTGGTTGCCCCGGTCAGCCTGAATTTAGCCGGTAAACCAGCCGAAGCGGAGCTGGTGCTTAATATTAACGCTGATGCTGTGGCCGGTGAAATCGCCGCCGCCATCGGTGCCGAAAGGCTCATCTTTCTGACCGACGTGGTTGGCGTTTGTGATAGCTCCGGTGTTTTGCTCCCCCAGCTATCACCGGCGGAGGCTGAGGCGCTGGTGGCTTCGAAGGTGGCTTCAGGAGGGATGATTCCCAAGATTAATGCCTGCCTTAAGGCTTTGGCCGCTACCGGGGTTACTTCTATCATCGATGGCAGGCAGCCCCATGCTCTGCTCAAGGAGATTGAAGGGGGTAACACCGGCACCACAATCCGGCACCTGCCAGGGTAGTCTGAAGAGGGGGTTTTCCCCTTAAGAAATTGTCTCCCTTGAGGCTTGCAAGCTGCCTCAATGTGTGTTCACGGCTTCCACTAGCTGGACCATCCCCCTGCCCGCCAGCTCCCGTCTCCTGATTTCAAAGCCGGCCTGCTGGACCTCCGTCAGCAGACGGTGGTTTACCAGCAGCTTGTAAGCCTCCTCGCTCCTGTCAAGCTTCACGAGGGCTCTGGTCATCAGCCTCGCCAGTGTCCTCTCAGGCAGGTTGTAGTCGATTATGAAGAGGCTGCCGCCGGCTCTCAGGATCCGGCGGACCTCTCTTAAGGTATTCCGTCTGGCCTGCCCGGTCATATGGTGCAGCCCGAAAGAGATGAAGCACTCATCAAACCCGGAGGGGGTAAAGGGCAGGTTTTCAGCACTGGTTTTGAGGAACATAACCGGGAGATTTGGTATCCTTGCCCTGGCTATCTCAAGTGCCGGTCCAGAAATGTCCCCCCCGATTACCTGTCCGCTGGGGCCGGTATGCCCTGCTATCAGCAAGGTCAGCATACCGGTGCCGCAGCATAAGTCCAGCACCCGGTCACCTTCTATGGGGCGGGCGAAATTCGCGCATTTTTTTCTAAAATGGCTTTCACCCCCGCAGGGGAGGTAGAAAATCAGGTCCAGCAGCAGTTCAGAGAGCCGTGACCAGATGCTTGAGGGTTTTTCCTGTTCTGGGTTCATAGTGATTTGCCCGCCCTGCCGGGACTGCCGTTCCCGGATAAATAGCTAACCTCCATTTTATGGCTGCGGCCCGCCTGTAGTCAATCTGGTCATGGCAGGGTTGATGGAGTGGCCGCTTCGCCGGGAAGCACTGTGCCGGTAAACTTTACAGGTCGTGGCGGGAAGTTATACAATTACCTGTCAGGTCAGGTCACCGGTGAGATTCCCCCAGAGGTACTTGCTCCCTCTCTACTATCAAAGTCAATTGCAGGATGGAAGATGATGACGTATGTTGAAGAAGTTGCCGAGGAGACGTACCGGCTGGCAACCCGCATACCCGGCTTGCCTTCTATGTTCACGACCTACTTCATCAAGGATGGCAGCGGTGTCATGATAGAACCCGGGCCGGCGGCTGCCATTCCTCGTATTCAGAAGGCGGTTGAGGAGCTGGGACTCGGTAATCTGGAATATATTATCCCCACTCATCTCCACCTCGACCATGCCGGTGCCCTGGGGAAGCTCGTCTCGCTTTTCCCGCGGGCCAGAGTGGTGGTTAGCCGCCAGGGGGCAAGGCATGCTATCAACCCGTCCCGGCTGATTAAGAGCACCCGGATGGCTTTCGGTGAGGACTTCGAGGCTGCCTACGGTGCCATCCTGCCGGTCCCCGAATCGCAGGTCAGGATTGTCCGGGATGGGGAAGTGCTGCCCGCCGGCAGCCGGCAGCTGATGATAGTCCATACTCCGGGCCATGCTCCTCATCAGATTGCTATCTTTGACACCAGGACGAGGGGCCTGTTTTGCGGCGAGGCACTGGGCCTGGTTTACAGCGATGGCACTCCGCCGTTACCGGCGGTGGCGCCGCCGAGCTTTGATATCGAGGTGTACCTGGATGACATGGAGCGGCTGAGAAGGCTGCGGCCTCGCCTCCTTTTTTACTCTCATGGCGGTGTCGGTAACGAGCCGGAGAGATTGATTGATACTGTTATCGAGAACACGAAGCTAATCGGTGATATTATCCTGCGTGATTTAAAGGCAGGGGAGACAGAGGAGGCTATTACCGACCATACCGGTGATTATATCCGGGAGCACTTCGGGGTGACGATGGATGAGTATGAGCTGGTGACAAATGTGGTGGGATATATTCATTACTTTAGAAAGAAGGGACTGGCGTAAGGCAGTTTTAAGCTCTTTCCTCTAGAATTTCGGGTGCGGGCGGTTATGTTTCGTGATAGAATAGGGCCGGGAGCGTAAAAGTGAGCCAGTGGCAGGAGCTTGAACACAAATACTTTATGAATACGGTGGAGCGCCTCCCTCTGACCCTGGTCAGGGGGGAAGGGGCGTGGGTGTGGGATGAGGAGGGGCAAGCGTACCTGGACTTTGTTGGCGGTTGGGCGGTGGATAGTCTGGGGCACTGCCATCCGGCGGTTAGCGAAGCGGTAACCAGGCAGGTACATACCCTCATTCAGGCATCAAACCAGTTCTATACCGTTCCTCAGGTCCAGCTGGCCGAGCTTCTCGTCCAGAATAGCTGTCTGGACAGGGTCTTCTTTTGCAATAGCGGGGCGGAGGCTAACGAGGCGGCAGTAAAGCTTGCCCGCCGCTACGGAGAGCTCCATCTGAAGAGGGCTTATGAGGTTATTACCACCACCGGTTCTTTCCATGGCCGTACCCTGGCGATGGTAGCGGCTACCGGGCAGCCCAGGTTCCAACAGCCGTATGTCCCCCTGCCCACTGGTTTTATCAATGTGGAGTATAACAGCATTGCAGCGATAAAGGCGGCCACTACCCCTCAGACCTGTGCGGTGATGCTGGAGCCAATACAGGGGGAGGGTGGAGTCAATATTGCCAGCGGCGACTTTCTGAAGGCAGTCCGCGCCTGGTGCGACGAGACGGGGGTGCTGCTTATTCTGGATGAAATTCAGACCGGAATGGGACGAACGGGGACCCTTTTCGCCTATGAGCAGTATGGCATTGAGCCTGACATAATGACCCTTGCCAAGGGCCTGGCCAGTGGTGTCCCCATCGGGGCTATTTTAGCCAGGGAGAAGGCGTCTGTTTTTACCCCGGGAGAGCACGGCTCTACCTTTGGGGGTAATCCGCTGGCCTGTGCTGCCGGTTACGCGACGCTGAAGTTTATCATTGATAATGATATCCCTGCTAACGCCGGGGCGACAGGCCAGTATCTTATGGGACGGCTTGAGGGCTTAAAAGGGAAATTCCCGTTTGTCAGCGAGGTGCGTGGTTGCGGTCTCCTGGTAGCGCTGGAGTTTAATAGTGATATCGCCGGGGTGGTGGTGATGGCCTGCCTGGAGCGTGGTTTACTGGTTAACCGCCTGAAGCCCAATGCCCTGCGCTTTATGCCTCCCCTTATTATTGGCAGGGACGAGGTTGATAAGGCCATGGGTATTCTGGAAGGGGCCCTGGCCGACATTACCAGCCAGGCCTGATTAATGGTAGAATTAGAAGAGGGTATCTTTGAGAGCAGGTTAAAGTGGAGAGTGAGCTTCGTCGAATCAGGATGGTGGTGGCGCTGACCGTCGTCCTGTCGCTGGGGGCGGTGCTGGTGGTGCCGTCATCGGTGCTGATGGGGGCCACCGGTGTGGTTGGGGATGAAGGGTGTCCTTTAACTGAGGCTGATTTTGCGGCTATTCCCGGGCCGGTGATTGATGATGCTGTCCGCCTAGCCGGGGAGCTTTACGGGGACTACCGGGAAGGGGACAGTGATTTTGTGCGGCAGCTGCTTACCATGTATCTGGAGGCTCAGGATAAAGACTTTATTATGGTTTTTAACGCCGGGGGCTGGGGGTCCAAGTCACTGGAGCTTTCCCCCGACTGGCGCAGTATCTTTGACGGCATCAAGTCTGATCTGGATGTCGCCGGTTATAGCACCCTGTTCATTGACTATCTGCGGACAACGGACGAGACGGTAAGAGGGCATCTCGATGAGATGATGTCGATGCTAAGTCTTTATCCGTCGAAGGCCAGGGACCTGGCCTCGAGGGTCCAGTTTCTCACCGACCATCTCCCCGGTACCAGGGTTATTGTCACCGGTGAGAGTACCGGCGCTATTATCTGTGACCGGGCGATGGATATCCTGGAGGGTAACCCGCGGGTCTATAGTATTCAGACCGGGCCTCCCTTCTGGTATAGAAATAAGGCGCTCGAGCGTACCCTGGTGCTCAAAGACAACGGAATAGTCCCCGATTCCTTCAGCCAGGGGGATTTTTTTACAATCATCAGTACTACCCTGGAAAGTGCGCTCGGTGTAGTAACCCCTGAAGGGCGGTCGGGTAAGGTGTTGTACTATCTGGGGGCACCGGGGCATGAATACTCGTGGGAATACCCCGGGGTTTATTCCCGGATTCTTGACTTCATATATCAAAACTTCGAAATCAACTAACAGACCTTTAGTCTGGGGGGATTGGAATGTCGGATAAAGTAGTGCTGGCTTATAGTGGGGGATTGGATACATCGGTTGCTATCAGGTGGCTTAAAGAGAGGTATGGTCTTAAGGTCATTGCCCTTACCGTTGATGTTGGTAACGAGCGTGACTTTTCTACCATTGAGCAGAAGGCACTCCGGGTCGGCGCCGCAAAGACGCTGGTGAAAGATGCCAAAGGGTTGTTCGTGGACCACTTTATCTTTCCGGCCCTGAAGGCAGATGCTGTCTATGAGGGGCAATACCCGCTGGCTACTGCCCTGTCCCGTCCGTTGATGGCAAAGCTGCTGGTGGATGTGGCAATGGAGGAGGGGGCTTCGGTAGTGGCCCATGGCTGCACCGGCAAGGGGAATGACCAGGTAAGGTTTGAGGTTGGTGTCAATGCCCTGGCGCCGGAGCTTAAGATTATAGCCCCCGCCCGGGAGTGGGGAATGACCCGTGAGGAGACTATCGACTATGCTCGCCGCTACGACATCCCGGTGCCGATTACCGTCTCCAGTCCGTATTCTATTGATGAGTGTCTGTGGGGGCGGAGTATCGAGTGCGGGGTCCTTGAAGACCCGTGGGTTGAACCGCCCGCTGATGTCTTTTCGTGGACAAGACCCGCGGCGGAAGCTCCGGATGAGCCTGTCTATGTGGAGATTGGCTTTGATAAGGGGATACCGGTTGCGGTTGATGGGAAAAAGATGGACGGGATTAGCTTGATTCAGCATTTAAACGAACTGGCGGGCCGTCACGGAGTGGGCCGGGTTGACCATATCGAGGACAGGGTGGTGGGGATAAAATCGAGGGAGATTTATGAGGCGCCGGCAGCCACGGTATTGCTCCGGGCGCATCTGGCACTGGAGGCACTGACCCTGTCCCGGGAGCAACTGCGGTTTAAGGAGAGGGTCGCCCAGGAATATGCCAACCTCGTTTATAGTGGTCTCTGGTTTAGCGGGCTGCATCAGGACCTGGCTGCCTATGTGGAGTCTTCACAGCGTTTTGTTACCGGCGCGGTACGACTCAAGCTGTTCAAAGGAAGTTCGGTGGTGGTGGGGCGGAAGGCTCCCGCGTCACTGTATAGCTATGGTCTGGCGACCTATGATAAGGGTGATGAGTTTGACCCGGGCTACGCGGAGGGTTTTATCCGCCTCTGGGGACTGCCGGTCAGGACCCAGGCACAGGTACAACCAGTAGCTGAGGCTGAGGGCCTGTCAGACGTTATGGCGCCGGGGACAAAAAGAAAGAGGCGTGGGGGTTGAAATGAGCCATATTCGCGGGCGCTTTCACAAAGCGGCGGATAAACTGGTGGATGAGTACACTGCCTCGCTCCCTTTTGACCGGCGTTTGTACCGCCACGATATTGAGGGCAGTATCGCTCATGCCAGAATGCTGGCAAAACAGGGGATAATCTCCGGGGAAGAGGCGGAGACGATTACCCGGGGGCTCGCCGCTATCCTGGAGGAAATAGAGCAGGGTAAGTTTGAGTTCAAATCCGAACTGGAAGATATCCATATGAGTATCGAGGCCCGGCTGCTGGAGAAAGTGGGCAAGGTGGGGGGCAAGCTCCACACCGCCCGCTCCCGGAATGACCAGGTAGCCCTTGACCTGCGTCTTTTTACCAGGGAAGCAATCTCTGACACCATCACCAGGCTAAGGGCGTTTCAGCAGGCTTTGATTGAGCTGGCTGAAGCCAGTAAGGGGGTGGTGATACCGGGGTATACGCATTTGCAGCCGGCACAGCCGGTGCTGCTGGCGCATCACCTCCTGGCCTATTTTGAGATGTTTGAGCGCGACGTCGGCCGGTTCGGTGATTGTCTGAAAAGGACTGATGTTATGCCCTTGGGCAGCGGCGCTTTAGCCGGTGTCACCTATGATATTGATAGGGAATTCCTGGCTTCAGAGCTTGGCTTCGGCCAGGTAAGTCGGAACAGTATGGATGCGGTATCGGATAGGGATTTTGTCGCTGAGTATGAAGCCGCCGCCTGCTTGGCAATGATGCACCTTTCCCGGCTGGCTGAGGAAGTTATCTTGTGGTCTTCCGCCGAGTTTGGCTTCATTGAGCTTGATGAGGCTTATACCACTGGCTCAAGCATCATGCCTCAGAAGAAGAACCCTGATGTGGCGGAGCTGGTTCGGGGTAAGACCGGGCGGGTCTACGGTAGTCTTATGGCACTGCTGACCGTGATGAAGGGGCTTCCCCTTGCCTATAACAGGGATATGCAGGAGGACAAGGAAGGCCTGTTTGATACGGTAGATACGCTGCTGGCCACCCTGGAGGTATTTACCGGCATGATTAAGACCCTCAGGGTTAATGATGAAAAAGTGGGGCAGGCAGTGGGACATGGTTACATTCTGGCTACCGACCTGGCTGACTATTTGGTTAAGAAGGGAGAGGCCTTTCGCACCGCTCACGATATCGTCGGCAGACTGGTGAGCCATGCGGTGGAAAGGGGTAAATCATTTGCTGAGCTTGGCCTTGCTGAATACAGGAGCCTTTCCCCCTTGTTTGATGAGGGTGTCTACTCACTTACGGTGGAGTCATCGCTTGCCAGCCGGAGCGTTGCCGGCGGCACCGCCCCGGCCCGGGTGGAAAAAGCACTGGCCGGGGCCAGGAAGATAATTGGGGACTCTGGATATGGGAAATAGCCCCGGGGTCAAGTTTGCTCCTTCCATTCTCTCCGCTGACTTTAGCCGCCTTGGGGAGCAGGTGGCGGAGGCAACCAGGGCAGGTGCCGACTACATTCACATCGATGTGATGGACGGGCGTTTTGTGCCCGGTATAACCATCGGGGCTCCGGTAGTGGCGGCAGTCCGCCGCTGGACCGACCTCCCCCTGGATGTCCACCTTATGATTGAGGCGCCGCAGCACCAGATTAAGCCATTTGTTGACGCCGGGGCAGACATTATCACGGTTCATGTAGAGGTCTGCCCCCATATTCACCGGGTAGTGGAGATGATTAAAGAGCTGGGGGTGAGGACGGGGGTCGCCCTGAACCCGGGCACGCCCCTCAACACCCTTGAGGATATTTTACCCTATCTCGATTTAGCGCTGGTGATGACGGTCAACCCTGGCTATGGGGGGCAGAGTTTTATTGAGGCGATGGTGGATAAGATAGCCAGGTTGCGGGCTGAGCTGGACAGGAGAGGTCTGGCTGCCGAACTCGAGGTGGATGGGGGCATCAATACCGAGGTTGCTCCCCGCGTGGTGGCGGCGGGGGCAGGAGTGCTGGTAGCCGGGGCAGCGGTGTTCAATTCTGAACAAACGGCGGCGGAAGCCCTGGGGAGACTTCGCTCCAGCGTGGTTAGAGGGCAGGGATAATCGGTTTGCTACCCACTCGAGAGATTTTGTGTTGGGTGCGCAGGCACCGGGTGCACAGGTTAAGTCTCCTTAGTTTTCCATCTATAGTGAGGGTAACCGGATGGATATTAGGTACCCAGCGGCGGTTGGTGTGGCGCTTGGAGTGACTGACGTTATGACCAAACTGGGAAGATTTCCCGCACAAATCACATTTTCCGGGCAATACCTTCTCTCCTTTGACTTGTCAACCGAATTTATTGTAAAATACCGCTCACAATATTAGCACAGCCGGACCAGTTTGGCAAGGATAGATAAGATGCAGCAGGTTAGTTCTGTTAGTGGTCAGGAATTAAAGGAGATGCTTTCGGTGGCTACCGGGTGGCTGGAGAAGAGTGCCGCGGATATCGACGCCCTGAATGTCTTTCCCGTGCCTGATGGTGATACCGGGACCAATATGCTGCTCACGATGCGTTCCGGCGTAGAGGAAGCCCACCGGGCGCCTGACCAGGACGCTTCGGTAGTAGCTGGTGCCATGGCCAGGGGGACGCTGGTAGGAGCACGAGGTAACAGCGGGGTAATCCTGTCTCAGTTCTGGAAAGGTCTGGCGCAGAGTCTGGCGGATAAGGCGTCCATTAGCGGCAGTGACCTGGCAGATGCCCTGGTCCAGGCGTCGACGATGGCTTATAAGGGGCTGAGTAACCCCGTGGAAGGGACCATTCTTACGGTAGGTAGGGACGCGTCATCGGCGGCGGTAGAGCAGGCTTCCAACGGTAATAATGACCTGTTCTCGGTTATGGAGGCGACGGTGAGTGCCGCCGGTGATTCGGTGGCTGACACACCCAAGCTTCTTCCGGTGCTCAAGGAGGCCGGGGTGGTTGATGCCGGGGGGCAGGGGCTGTATACCATTCTTGATGGCATCCGGCGTTACCTCGGTGGTGAGACGGAGGTAATGCAGTTTAAGAAGCCGCAGATAATTGTTAGCAGTATCCCGTTAGCCGGTCGGTTACCGCAGGCGGCGGCTGCCGATGAGGAAATCTACGGATATTGCACCGAGTTCATGCTTAAAGGGGAGGGGCTTGATTCGGCAAAGATTAGAGCCAGACTGCAGAAGAAGGGGCAGTCTCTGATTGTAGTCGGTGATGATGCTACGGTCAGGGTTCACATTCATACTGAAGACCCGGGCAGTATCCTTCACTACATCTCCTCACTAGGCACAATGCATCAGGTATCAATTCGCAATATGGACGAGCAGCACCGTGATTTCCTGGAGATGCAGAAGGAGAAGATGCCGCCGGCTGAGATAGCCGTTGTGGCGGTAGTCTCCGGGGATGGACTCGGCGAGGTTTTCAAGAGCCTGGGAGCGGAGGCTATTGTTCCCGGCGGGCAGACGATGAACCCGAGCACCAAGGACTTGCTTCGAGCGGTAGAGTCGGTAGCTTCGGACAAGGTTATTATTCTGCCCAATAATAAAAATATCGTGCTTACCGCGGAGCAAGTCCAGTCTCTGACCCCGAAGAGCATTAAGGTGGTGCCTTCCAAGACAATCCCGCAGGGGGTGGCTGTCCTGCTGGCTTTTGACTATGAGGTTGACCTCGAGACCAACGCCAGGATGATGGAGGCGGCCAGGTCGAGGGTAAAGACCATCGAGGTTACGCGCGCCAGCCGCTCCACCAAGGTAGGGGGGCTGAAGATTAAAAAGAAACAGGCTATTGGCCTTCTGGATGACGTGCTGGAGGCGGTGGGGGATAGCCCGGCTGAGGTCCTGCATCAGGTGCTGGCCAAATTGGATCTGGGCCAGGCTGAGATAGTTACCATCTACTTTGGAGCTGATACTCAGCCGGCTGAGGTGGAGGAGGTCAAAGCCGCTATTCAGGAGCAGCATCCCGAAGTGGAGGTTGAGGTGGTGAAGGGAGGTCAGCCCCACTATAATTATATCGTCTCCGTAGAATGAAAGCCCCCAGGAGGTTATTATGACAGTCAAAATCGTTACCGATAGTACATCTGATATTACCAGTGACCTTGCCCAGGAGATGGGAATTAGCGTGTTGCCATTGACAGTATCATTTGGTCATGAGTCATTCCTCGACCGGGTTACGATGACCACGGATGAGTTCTATTATAAACTGGCTCACGATGCTGCCTGGCCCACTACGACGCAGCCCTCTCCCGGCGATTTCGTCAATATCTACAACAAGCTGGCCGAGGAGACCGATGAAATCCTGGCTATTGTAATATCCTCTAAACTCAGCGGCACCTATCAATCGGCGGTGAATGCTAAGGGTATGGTGGAGAAGGGATGCCGCATTGAGGTAGTGGACTCGCTTACCACGGCAATGGCCCTGGGACTGATAGCGATTGCGGCGGCCAAGGCATCTCAGACGGGTGCGACCCTGGATGAGCTTACCGAGCTGGCGCGCCAGGCAGTACCCCGGGCACACCCGGTTATGATTTTTGATACCCTTAAGTACCTTGCCAAGGGGGGGCGCATCGGTAAGGCACAGGGGCTGCTGGGTTCACTATTATCAGTAAGGCCAATACTGACGACGCGCGATGGCGAGGTATCTCCTTTGGCCAAGGTGCGCTCCCGGACGGCGGGTATGGATTATCTGTGTAGTTTTGTGGCTGGCTGCCGCAACATCCAGGAGCTGGCGGTAGAGCATGCCACTACCCCTGAGGATGCTGATAAGCTGGTTGAGCGTCTCAATTCGATTTATCCCAAAAAGCGCATCTACCGGTCGACAGTTAGCCCGGTACTGGGGACCTATATGGGGCCCAGTGTCCTGTCGGTGAGTGTTCTGGAGGGGAAGGAGAGTAGTTGAAATGACAGTTAAGATTGTGACTGACAGCACGGCTGATTTACCTCCCGAACTGGCTGAGGAGCTGGGGGTTACGGTGGTACCAGTCTATGTCCGCTTTGGGGAGGAGGTCTACCGGGACGGGGCGGATATCGGTCAGGAGGAGTTTTACCAGCGGCTGAGGGAGAGTCCGGTTCATCCCACTACCTCCCAGCCCGCGCCGGTTGACTTTGCAGATGTCTACCGCAGGCTGTCAGGGGAAACCGATGAAATAGTCTCCATTCACGTTTCTTCCAGGGTAAGCGGCACCTATAACGCTGCCCTGCAGGGTAAAGAGATGGCGGGGACGGGGGCTCGTATTGAAGTGCTCGATTCGGTTTCAGTATCAATGGGTCTGGGGCTGATAACGATGGCGGCTGCTCGATTGGCGGGGACAGGGAGAAGTTTATCGGAGATAATGGAGGAGGTAAGGCAGGCTATTCCCCAGGTCCACATCCTTGGTGTTTTTGATACCCTCAAGTATCTACTCAAGGGCGGCCGTATTGGTAAGGCCAAGGCGCTGGTGGGCACCGTGCTTAATGTGAAGCCTTTGCTTACGATGCGGGACGGGGAGATTTCGCCGATGGGTATGGCCCGGACCCGGGCCAAGGGGGTAGAACGTCTCTTTGACACGGTAAAGAATACTCTCAGTATTCAGGAACTGGCTATTGTCCATAGCACAACACCCGATGAAGCCGTTTCATTCAAGGAGCGTATCGCTTCTATCCTTGACCGCAAGCGGATTCATATTGCCAGGCTGGGACCGGCGCTTGGCGTTCATGGTGGTCCCGGCACCCTGCTTTTAGCCTTCAGGGAAAGGGTAAGCGGTGGGGGACAGGGGGCTGACGAAGGTGGGCCGTCAGGGAGAAGATTTTCTTTACCCTCTTTGCAGGTACCACGTTTGAATATACCAAACATACCGAAGTTAAGGTTCTCCAGCCTTTAGTTATTCACCGCTGCGAATGGGGGCAGGTTCTTGCCAATAAATGCTGAGCCTCTGCGCAAGATACTTGAGCTTGAGCGTCAAAAGGGCTACGCAGATTCGGCGGTAATTGGTGGTCTGGACAGGTTCCTCCGCAACTGGTCGGGGCAGGTTATCGGGCTGATAACCAGTCCACAGCTCCTTCGCCATTTCCGTAAACTTCAACTGGCTGACTCCAGCTATGCCTCCTGGAGCAGAGAGCGGCGTAAGCAGTGGGTAGATAGTGTCCTTGACTTTCTGGCTGCCGCCGGGCGTATGGGAAAGGAAGGGGAGGCTGAGTTTGAGGGAAAAGCCGCTACGCTATCTAAGGCTGAGCTGACTCCGCCGCGGCATCGGCCATCACCGGCGCCGGGGCGGAAGCCCCCGGTACCCCCCCAGTCCCTTGATGCCCCGGTTACGATTGTTAAGGGCATTAGCTCGAGTTGGGCGGCCAGGTTCCACAGGTTAGGTGTGAATACAGTTCGGGATTTGCTTTACTTCTTTCCCCGCCGTCACCTTGACTATAGCCGGAAGCGGTCCATCTCTGAGCTTACTCCGGATGAAGAGCAGACCACCATTGCCAGTGTGTGGCAGGCCCAGGAGATAATGCTGGGCGGCAGACGGAGCACCGAGGCTATCGTTGGCGATGAGACCGGCAATGTCAGGGTAATATGGTTTAACCAGCCCTATCTGGCTAAGAAGCTGAATACCAATGCGCAGGTGGTCTTGAGCGGCCGGGTGAGCCTGTTTCGGGGGCGATATGTGTTTGAGTCTCCGGAATGGGAGCTGGTTGAGGGTGGGGAGCTTATTCACACCGGGCGCCTGGTCCCCCTCTATCCCCTGACACAGGGACTGCGCCCCCGCCAGGTAAGAAAACTGATGAAGCAGGTCATCGACCAGTGGGCGTGGCAGGTAGAGGACTTTTTGCCACCGCAGGTAAGAGAACGGTGCCAGTTACCCGAGCTACCCCGGGCAATTGCCCAGGCTCACTATCCCGAGGACGAACAGGCTAAAGATAGTGCCCGACGCCGCCTGGCCTTTGATGAGCTCTTTCTCCTCCAGCTCGGGGTGTTAGATAAGAAGCGTGACTGGCAGGAGAAACAGGCGGGCAATCCATTTGACATAAAGGCAGCGGTACTGGATGCCTTTATCGGCTCTTTGCCCTTTGAGCTGACCCTAGCTCAGAGAAGGGTAACGGAAGAGCTGCTGGCTGATTTAGAAAGGACGCGGCCGATGTCCCGGCTGCTTCAGGGTGAGGTGGGCAGCGGCAAGACGGTGGTGGCGGTGGCAGCTCTGCTGGCAGCGGCAGCCAGCGACTACCAGGCGGCGTTTATGGCGCCCACTGAAATCCTGGCCGAGCAGCACTTTAACAGTATCTCCGCTCTTCTGTCACCGGGAGAAGTTGAAGGGGAGGAGGGGGCTTATATGCGTAGTTACCCCGGGATTCTACCCCGCCCTCTCACCGTGGCGCTGCTTATTGGTGATATCAAGCAGGCGAGAAAACAGAAGCTCCAGCAGCATATCATGGAGGGAGATATCGACATTGTTATCGGGACCCATGCCCTTATCCAGAAGGGGGTGGATTTTCACCGGCTGGGGCTGGTGGTAGTTGATGAGCAGCACCGGTTTGGCGTTACCCAGCGGTCGGCGCTCAGGCAGAAGGGGCTCAGTCCCCATGTCCTGGTAATGACGGCAACGCCCATCCCGAGGACCCTTGCCCTGACCCTTTACGGTGACCTTGACCTCTCGGTTATCGACCAGCTTCCCCCGGGGAGGCAGGTGATAAAGACGAAGTGGCTCAAGCCGCCGCAGAGGGAGAGCGCTTATTCCTTCCTGCGCCGTCAGGTGGCTCAGGGCCGTCAGGCGTTTATTATCTGCCCCTTTGTTGAGGAGTCAGAGGTTATTGAGGCGAAGGCGGCGGTAGCGGAATACCAGCGCTTATCGGAGGAGGTCTTCCCTGACCTTAAGCTGGGGCTGCTTCACGGCCGGATGCCGGCGGTGGAGAAGGATAGGGTGATGCGCCGCTTCCGCTCCGGCGAGTTGGACATCCTGGTGTCGACCCCGGTGGTGGAGGTGGGGATAGATGTGCCTAATGCTACCGTAATGCTGGTGGAGAGCGCTGACCGTTTCGGTCTCTCGCAGCTGCACCAGTTCCGGGGTCGCGTGGGGCGGGGAGGGGAGCAGAGCTATTGCCTGCTGCTGGCTCAGGACCCTTCCGAGATAGGCAGGGCACGTCTTGACCTGATAGAGAGGATTCAGGACGGCTTTCAACTGGCTGAAGAGGACCTGAACTTGCGGGGGCCGGGGGAGTTCTTCGGCACCCGGCAGAGCGGACTGCCCGACCTTCGTATGGCCCGGCTTTCCGATGTAGCGCTGCTGGAGCTGGCCAGGGATGAGGCGGTAGGGCTGTTTCAGCTGGACCCCGGCCTGGAGATGCCCGAACATCGCCTGCTGGTCAGGGAACTGGCCAGGGTCTGGCCCAAGGCTGGTGAGTGGAGCTAGGTGCCCGGGGGGCGTTGTGCTATAATTTGGGCATAAAGACCTAAGAATAGACCGACCTGCAGATGTTTCGACAGAGATGAAATTTAGCGAACTGGTTAGAATTTTGGGGCAGAATGGCTTTGAGCTTATCAAGGAAAAGGGGTCAATCCGATATTATGGCAAATCTGGTTGGCCTAGATTGATTAGGATGGATTTTCATGGTTCAAAGGAAGTCCCAACAGGTACTTGCCAGGCTATCTTGAAAGCCGCTGGCGTGAAAGAGAGGAGGAACACCCGAGATGATTGATCTAATATATTCTCTGGTCATAGAAGCTACCGATGATCCGGAGTTCTTTGGCTTTTATTCTCCTGAATTAAAGGGGTTTACTGGCATTGGACATTCGGTGGAGGACTGCCTCTACAAAGCCAAGTGGGGGATACTGGAGCACATTAACCTCTTGAAGGAGAAAAGGCTTCCCGTACCCAAAGAAAATCTAAATCCCACGGTAATCATTCAGAATGAGAAACGACTGGAAGCTGTGGTAAAGTGAATCATCAATGGCATGGTAGGGGACTGAGTCCGTTTAGCTTCTAAGGCTTTCTAAAACTGAATCGTAAGCTAAGTTCCTGGTTAAGCTAGCTATGAGTGGGGTAATATGATTAAGCAAAGGCTTGTAGAGCTGCTGATACAGGCGGCGGAGAAGGCACAGGAAGTAGGTAAAGTGCCACCGGTGACCCTGCCCGAGGTGACGGTGGAGCGCCCCCAGAACCCCAGGTTCGGGGACTATGCCTCAAGTTTACCCCTGAAGCTGGGCCGGGCGACCGGGGCCAATCCCCTGACGATAGCGGAAGATATAGTGCGACTTATGCCCCCCACCCCGGAGGTGGCTTCTATTGCCGTAGCGCCGCCGGGGTTTATCAATTTCACCCTTAAGGGCGATTGGCTGACCAGCCAGGTTGATGCCATCCTGGCGGCTGGTGACCTGTACGGTGATATTGACCTCGGACAGGGGAGGCGGGTGCAGCTGGAGTTTGTTTCGGTCAACCCCACCGGCCCGCTCCATGTCGGACACGGGCGGGGGGCTATCCTGGGGAGTACCCTGGCCAGTGTCCTCACTGCTGCCGGCTATAAGATAGAGAAAGAGTATTATATTAATGATGCCGGCAATCAGATAGATGCCTTCTCTCGCTCCCTCTACGCTCGCTATCAGCAGTGTCTGGGGGTTGATGCTGAGATGCCGGCCGATGGCTATGCCGGTGACTATATGACTGACCTGGCGGGAGAGATTGTTGCCGGAGAGGGAGGCAGGTTTCTCAGTCTGCCACCGGAGGAGGCAGTATCTCAACTGGGACAGAAGGGTCTCGAGCGAATGCTCGGGCGGATCAGGGATGACCTTGAGCTGCTGGGGGTGAACTTTGATGTCTGGTTCAGTGAGAGAAGCCTTTATGATAACGGGCAATACCAGAAGGTAATGTCACTCCTCGAGGAGGGGGGCTATATTGCCGAGAAGGAAGGCGCTACCTGGTTTGCGTCCACCGCCCTGGGTGAGGATAAGGACAATGTGGTAGTGCGGGGCGACGGTTCCCCCACCTATTTTGCGGCTGATATTGCTTATCACTACAACAAGTTCCTGGAGCGGAATTTTGACGAGGTAATCGATATCTGGGGAGCTGACCACCAGGGTCATATCTCCCGGATGAAAGCGGTGCTTGGGGCCCTGGGTATTGCCCCGGAGCGGCTTAAGGTAATAATTTCCCAGATGGTTACCCTGCGGCGCGGTGGTGAACTGGTTCGTATATCCAAGCGCAGCGGTGATATTGTTACGCTGCGTGAGGTGGTAGATGAGGTGGGGAGTGATGCCTGCCGCTTCTTTTTCCTGTCCCGTACCGCTGATAGTCAAATGGACTTCGACCTGGAACTGGCCAAGAAGGAGTCAGCCGATAATCCTGTCTACTACGTTCAGTATGCCCATGCCCGCATTGCCAGTATTCTTCGCCTGGCCCGGGAGAGGGGGATTAGCTGGGGTGATGGTGACGTTTCCCGGCTTACTACCGGGCCCGAACTGGTGCTAATCCGCAAGATGCTGCTTCTACCCGAGATGATTGAAGTGGTAGCCAGCACCCTGGAACCCCATCATCTCACCTATTATGCTCAGGATTTGGCCACGGTATTTCACAGTTTTTATAAGCAATGCCGGGTCGTTTCCCGTAACGAAGCATTGACCAGGGCCCGCTTGAAGCTGGTTGACGCCGCCAAGATTGTCCTCGCCAGGACCCTTCACCTTATGGGGATGACGGCACCGGAGAGGATGTAGGGGTAGCTATAGTCCCTGTTCTTTATATTGCTTGATAAGGTTAACGTAGCTTTTAGGTGCTTCCTCTATCCACCATGACTGCTGGGATGTTACTTCCCCCTTAACCCTGGCGGGAATACCGATGGCAAAAGACCGGTCAGGAATTTTCATTCCCTGACTGACCAGGCAGCCAGCCCCGATTATACAGTAGTTGCCGATTTCGGCATCATGAAGGATGGTAGCGTTCATACCGATGAGAACATTGTTTCCGATGCTGCGGCAGTTAATTACCGCCCCGTGCCCGATATGGGCCTCATCACCGATGGTGATTACATGGAGGCCGTCAAGGGATGAAGGCGAGCCGGAGTGGATGACACAGTTATCTTCTACAGCGGTGCTTTTGCCAATCTTTACTTTACCGAAGTCGCCCCTGATTACCGCCCCCGGCCATACGCTTGAGTTTTCCCCGATCTCAACATCGCCGACGATGTAAGCTGCCTCGCTGACAAAGGCTGAGGGGGCTATCCGGGGGGTCTTGCCGTTAAAACCTCTAATCATCCTTACCTCCTGGCCCATCTATATTACGGGCTTGGCACCCGGGCCGTCAAGTTTGAGCTCTGAAGTAGTCATGACCTTCACCTTGTCGCTGTTGCCCCGTTTGTGCTACACTTTGCCTTTGAGGAGACCTGTTTGATGAAGCGTCGTGTTTTTTCGGGGGCCCGTCCCACCGGCAGGCAGCACCTGGGGAATTACCTGGGGGCGATTCAGAATTACGTGAATCTGCAGGATGAGTATGATTGTGTTTACTGTATTGTTGATATTCATGCCCTGACTACCCTTGAGAATACTGCCGACCTCCAGCAGAATATCCACGGGATGGTGCTTGACTGGCTGGCAGCCGGTATCGACCCCGAAAGAAGCATTATTTTTGTCCAGTCCCATGTCCCCGAGATAACGGAGCTGCATACCCTTCTCAGTATGGTTACCCCTCTGGGCTGGCTGCTGCGCGTCCCTACTTTTAAGGAGAAAGCAAGACTCCAGCCGCAGAACGTAAACTACGGGCTGGTGGGTTATCCGGTGCTGATGACGGCCGATATCGTGCTGTATAAAGCCGAGGTAGTGCCGGTTGGTGAGGACCAGTTGCCCCATCTGGAGCTGGCACGGGAGATTGCCCGCCGTTTCAATAACCTGTTTGGCGATACCTTTCCTGAGCCCCAGGCTAAACTTACCCCATTTCCACTGGTGCTGGGGCTGGATGGCAAGGAGAAGATGAGCAAGCAATTGGGCAATGATATTGAAATTGCTCTTTCCGATAAAGAGACCGTAGAACGGGTAATGACGGCGGTTACCGACCCGGCCCGCCGTTACCGCTCTGACCCGGGGCACCCCGAGATATGCAATATCTACCGGCTTCACCAGTATTTTAGTCCCTCCCAGCAGGATAGTATCGCCCGGCGGTGCCACTTGGCTGACATTGGCTGCGTTGATTGTAAGACACTGCTGGCCCGGGGAATCAATGCCAGCCTGGGGCCTTTCCGGGAGCGGCGAGTGGTCCTGGCGGCTAAACCCCAGTATGTAACTGACGTCCTCGCTGACGGCGCCAGCCGGGCCCGGCTTATTGCTCAAGAGACCTTGAGAGAGGTCAAGCAGAGGGTGGGGCTTATCTAGGAAAGGAACCCAGGTGTCTATTCGGACAGAACTCAACCCTATTTTTTATCCTCATTCGGTGGCTGTAATCGGGGCATCGCCAGACTTCAAGCGGCTGGGCTATCACTGTATGAAGAGCCTCCTAATGAGTCACTTCCCGGGGAAGATATATCCCATCCATCCCGCCCTATCAGAAATAAGTGGCTTTAAGGCCTATCCCTCAATAAAGGCAGTTCCGGGTAAGGTTGACCTGGCGATTGTTGCTATCCGTACCTCCCTGGTACCCTCAATCCTGGAGGAGTGCATCGAGAAAGGGGTAAAGGGGATTGTTCTCATTACCGCCGGGTTCAGGGAGATTGAGGATAAAGCTGGGGCTGAACTCCAGGACAAGATTACCGCCATCGCCAATAAGGCAAATATTAAGATAATAGGCCCTAACACCTTTGGTCTGGTCAACCTGCATGCCAGCCTTGATGCCTCGTTTACCCCGGAGTTATCCCTTACTACCAGGGGTGATATCAGCCTGGTGAGCCAGAGCGGCGGCTTCTGCCACCTTATGGCGCCACTGGCGATGGCAGAGCGTGTGGGTCTGAGCAAGATTATCGGCATTGGTAACCGGTGCAATGTTGATTTTGCCGATATGCTGGGCTACCTGGGTGATGACCCCGATACCGGGGTGATAATGATGTATGTTGAGGGGACGGATGAGGCTCGTCGTCTCTTCGAGGTCGCCGGCCGGGTAACTAAGAAGAAACCGGTGATAGCCCTTAAAGCCGGCAGGTCCAGGGCCAGGGATGAGGCGGCTTATTCTCACACTGGCTCTCTGGCGGGCAGCTATGAAATCTATGCGGCTGCTTTTGAGCAAGCGGGCATTATGATGGTGGACAGCTCTATCGAGCTGCTGGATGTGGCTAAAGCCCTATCCCTGAGTCCATTACCCGGTGGCAAGCGGGTAGCCGTTCTCTCCGGGCAGGCGGGCCCGGGCATAATTATGAGCGATGTTTGTGAGCGGCATGGTCTGGTGCTGGCTGATTTTTCGGAAGAGACCACGCGGCGGGTACATGAGCTGCTGCCCCCGGTGGCCATGAGGTCAAACCCGGTTGACATGGGGCCTGCCTGGTATGACTGGGAGACCACGAGGAAGGTAATTGAGGTTGTTCTGGCTGATGAAAACGTAGACGGCTTGCTCTTGTATGCGGCTTATGCTTCAGCCAACGAGCCTCTGCTCAGGGAGATAGACAGCTTGCTGAAGTCACCGCCCGCTGGGAAGCCCATTATTTCCTGTTTTCCCTCGCCAACCGGCGTATGGGTTGAGGAAAAGCGTGGGCTTGGCGAAGCTGGGGTTGCCCTCTATCCCACACCGGAGAGGACAGCCAGGGCTATGGTGGGGCTGGTGAGACGGGGCCGGGTAGTCAGGCAGAGGGGCTAGACCCGCCGGTATTTATCAACGAACCGTCCCATTCGTTTGAGTGCTTCGTTGATGTCCGCCAGCGAGGTGGCATAACAGCAGCGGACGTATCCTTCTCCACACTGTCCGAAGGCAGTGCCGGGAACGACCGCTACCTTCTCTTCAAGGAGAAGTTTTTCGGCGAATTCCTCTGAGGTCATCCCGGTGGTCTTTATTGAGGGGAAGGCGTAGAACGCCCCTTTCGGTTCAAAGCAGGTGAGCCTGATATTACGCAGTCCTTTAACCATTACCATCCGCCGCCGGTTATAGTCCTCGACCATCTCGGTGATGCTGTCCTCGCCTGATTTCAGGGCTTCAATGGCGGCTATCTGCCCCATTGTCGAGGCGCTCATGATAGTATACTGATGTATTTTTGTCATGGCGGCGATGACCTTCTTACTGGCGGCAGCATAGCCAACGCGCCAGCCGGTCATGGCATAGGCCTTGGAAAAGCCGCCGAGGAAGACGGTCCTCTCTTTCATCTGGGGCAGGGTGGCAAAGCAGGTGTGCTCTATACCGTAGACCAGCCGGGCGTAAATCTCGTCGGAGATTACCAGGAGATTACGGCGCCGGGCTACTTCAGCTATCTCCAGTAGTTTATCTCTGGTCATCACTGCCCCCGTGGGGTTGGATGGATAACCGATGAGAATGGCTTTGGTTTTGGGAGTGACCCGCATCTCAATATCAGCCGCGCTGACCTCAAAGCTATTTTCCTCGTCGGTGGGCACCATCACGGGGGTGCCTCCAGCCAGAATGACGCTGGCACTGTAAGCAACATAGCACGGGTCGGGCATAATCACCTCATCACCAGGGTTGATGATGGCTCTCATCACCAAGTCCATGGCTTCGCTGACCCCGACCGTAATCAGAAGCTCAGCCCCGGGGTCATACTCCAGGCTGTAGTTAGCTTTCAGATACCGTGACAGTTCCTCGCGCAGCTCGGGTATACCCGAGTTTGAGGTGTACATCGTGTAGCCTTTCTCGATTGACTGGATAGCTGCTTCGCGGATATGCCACGGGGTGGCGAAGTCGGGTTCACCAATCCCCAGTGAGATTACCCCTTCGATGGAAGCCAGGAGGTCGAAGAATTTCCTTATTCCCGAGGGGACAAGCTGGTTTACCCGCTTTGAGGTGGGAGGGCGGTATTTTCTATGCTGGGCCGTGGTTTTTATTGACATAAAAATCTCCTGGACGATAAGGGTTTGTCTTATAGTATTACCGGCTGCCGCTTGGCCCCATCCCCTCCTTCTAGAATTTCACCATCTTCCTTATATCGCTTGAGCACGGGATGGGTAATCGTTCCTTCCACCCCCTCGATAGGGGCGAGCTTTTCAGAGACGAAACTGGCTATCTCGTGCATGGTTTTGCCTACTATGATGATGACCAGGTCATAGGTGCCTGAGACCAGGTAGACCGAGCGGGTCTGGGGAAAGCGGTAGATATGCTCGGCGATGGCGTCGAAGCCAACGTCTTTCTGAGGGGTAATCTTGACCTCTACCAATGCCCATACCTGCTCCTCCTCTACCTTCTCCCAGTTGATAATCGTTTTATACTTCAGGATGGTCTGGTCTTTCTCAGCCTGCTTGATTGCCTTGGTGACTTCGGCGGCAGGGACGCCGGTCATTACCGATATTTGTCTGGTGGTGGTTCGAGCGTCATTTTCCAGTATTTTAAGAATTTCCTTTATCATTTTGGCCTCCTCACCGGCCCGGTTAGCGACCACTGTTTTTGAGTCTCATTATAGCACAGGTGGAAGAATTTATTGTCCTGGGTTCGGACCTTAAAGTGCCTCTCTCCAGGCTCCTGCCAGGCGCCCTCCATTTCCTCGACCTCATACTCTATACCCTGCCGGATAAAAGACCGGGGTCTTTCGGCATAGGTATGACCGGAATAGCAGTTGACCTTAAGATTATCCTCTGCCGTACCTTTCGTATTAAATAACCCTGCCTTCTTTTTTTGCCTTATTATCAAGGTAAGCTCCAATTGCTAAGCCGATAGCCGTGCCAATTGCTGGCCCGATGCTGGCATTGTCCAGTGCCGCACCAAGAGCGGTGCCAGTGCCCACACCAATCGCCATCCCGATTCCAATATATTGTCCTTTACTAACCAGCTTGTGTTGCTTCTGGAGGTGTTTGGTAATGTTGCCAATTGTCCTGGAGTGTCTCTTTCGCGTTTCCTTATTGAGCAGCTGGAGTGAGTAACCCAGCTCTTTCGTGAGTGTTGTGATTTCCTGCTGAAACATCTGACATTCCCCACATTCGGTAGAGAAGTCAGCAACCCTTTTAGCCACTCGCAGAAGTAAGTCCAGCTTATACTTTTTCTGGCCTTTCTGGCTGAGGGTATCTTTATGCAGGTTAATTTCCCTGGTGGTATCTTCATACCAGTTACTGCGAAATGTCATAGAGCCGTTTCCTGCGATTTAAATTTGAGGTCTCATCTTGTGCCAGTCTGTTGCCTGCTCGTAAGCGTAGGCGATTTTGAGGATGGTCTCCTCGGCGAATGGCTTGCTGATAATCTGCATTCCTATCGGCAGTCCCTCGGCAAAGCCGGCGGGGATGGAAATGGCCGGCAGGCCGGCGATGTTTATGGGCAGGGTGCAGACATCAGATAAATACATTTGTAAGGGGTCGTCTATCTTCTCCCCGATTTTGAAGGGGACAGTGGGAGAGGTTGGGGTTATCAGGGCATCAAACTTCTCAAAGGCCCTATCGAACTCCTGCCGTATCAGGGTGCGGACCTTCTGTGCCTTGAGGTAGTAGGCATCGTAGTAACCGGCGGATAGGGCGTAAGTGCCAAGCATAATGCGCCGCTTTACCTCGTCACCGAAGCCAAATTGGCGGGTCTTCTCCATTGCCTCAAACATGCTCCCCACATCCTGGGAGGAGAAGCCGTATTTTACCCCGTCGTAGCGGGCCAAATTGGCTGAAGCCTCGGAAGGGGCGATAATGTAGTATGCCGCCAGGGCGTAGGGAGTGTGGGGTAATGATACCTCCCGGTCTATTTCTGCCCCCAACTCTTCGAGCTTGTTGATCGCGGCTTGCATTGCCGCCTCTACCTCGGTTTGCATTCCTTTAACGAAGTAATCCCCGGGAACACCAACCCTGAGCCCGCTGAGGTCAGCTTTAAGGGATTGAGTGTAATCGGGCACAGGGTAGGGGACTGAGGTGGAATCCCTGGAGTCGTAGCCAGCGATGGCATTCAGCACCAGGGCGCAATCGGTGACGTCCTGCGTCAGGGGTCCAATCTGGTCAAGGGAACTGGCGAAGGCTACCAGACCGTATCGGCTTACCCTGCCGTAGGTTGGCTTTAGCCCGACAACGCTGCAAAAGCCCGCCGGCTGACGGATGCTCCCCCCGGTGTCTGAGCCCAGGGCAAAAATAGCCTCACCGCTAGCTACCGCTGTCGCCGGACCCCCGCTGCTCCCGCCGGGGACACGGCTTAGGTCCCACGGGTTACGGGTGGGAAAGAAGGCAGAGTGCTCGGTGGAGGAGCCCATGGCGAATTCATCCATATTGGCTTTGCCGATGATTACCGCGCCCGCATCATTTAATCTTTCGGCTACCGTGGCATCATAAGGGGGCACAAAGTTCTCCAGCATCCGCGATGAGCAGGTGGTACGTGTTCCTCTGGTGCAAATATTGTCTTTGACTGCTACGGGGATGCCGGTGAGGGGACTGGTTTCCCCGCTGGCGAGCAGCCGGTCAGCCTCCCGGGCTTGTTTCAGTGCCAGTTCGTCAGTAATGGTCACCAGGGCGTGGACCTTCGGTTCGACCTGGTTTATCCGCTCGAGGATGGCCCTGGTTAACTCAGTTGACGAAAGTTCCCGCTTCGAAAGAAGCCGGTGGGCTTCATGGATTGTCGGGTGGTTTACTATCATTCCAGCACCGCTTTTACCCTGAAGTATTTCCCATCGCGTCTCGGGGCGTTGCTCAGAACCTGCTGCTGGGGGAGGGAGGGGGCTACTTCGTCGTCCCTGACTACGTTCTGGAGGGCGATGGCCTGAGCGGTGGGGGGGATGTTACTGGTGTCTAGCTGCTGCAGTATCTCGAAGTTCTCCAGGATGTTGGATAACTGCTCACTGAGCCTGTCTACCTCATCCTCACTCAGGCCCAGATGGGTGAGGAGGGCAATATGTAGTACCTCCTGGTGGCTTAACTTCATTATCCTGCCTTTCTAGTTTCGCCAAATTATAGCATTCATATCTGAGCATCCGCAACCGGGACCGCTGGTGTTGTTAACAGGTGTTGCCATCCTGCTATAATGGATGATGGTAATGATATGACCATTAGACTTATCCTGGCGATTGTGAGTAGCTTGCTTGAGGAGGTGGCCCTGGTGGCGATTGTGCTCTGGGGCCTGCCTCAAATAGATGTCCACATCCCCCTGGCTGGCCTTGTCGCTATGATGGTGGCTCTGGGAGTATACGATATTTTTTCCTACCGGATGGGTAGCAAAGCCTTAGGGCAGCGCCCCGTGATGGGTCTGCCGGCTATGGTTGGCAGCCGGGGTAAGGTGGTAAGCCCGCTGTCCCCGGAGGGTATGGTTAAGATTAAGGGTGAGCTATGGAAAGCGGCCTCGGAGGGTGGAGTCCTGGATATTGGTGATGAGATTACCGTGGTCGGCCAGGATGGGCTCAGGCTCATCGTGCGCAAAAACACTGTCGGTGATTTAGGGAAAAATAGCTAGTCCGCCTGGAGGCTTTCCCCCAGGCGGCTCGTTTCTCTTTATGTGACCGGTCTAGAATGACGGTTGGCGCGGCTTATAGACGAAGGAGACTATAATCAGGACTATCCCGCCAGCCATGAGGCCGATGCCGAGCATTTGCAGCGGGGTGACAAAATCGCTGATGAGCTGGGGCAGCCACCCTTGTATCTGGGTGGGCAGGCCGAGCTGAACTAGCTGGGGCTGGACAAGGTTTGGGACAATGATGGCGCCAGCGTAACCGGAAGCTCCGCTGATAAGGAAGGTTGTGCCCAGGCTGCGAGTGGAGCTTCTCACCTCGCGGTTTATGAGGATGATGAGCCCGACCAGCAGCAGGATAAGGCCGATGAGAGCTTTGTAGCCGAGCTGGACATAGCCGATGATTTCTCTTGCTTGCTCGAGCTGCGCTCGCACCTCCGGGCTTATGGAGAGCAGGTCAAGCTCGAAGCTCGGGGGTAACATCTCATCAATCTGCCGGGAGACCTCCTCAAGGTACATTTCTACTGCGGCGGGAGGCATACCCGCAAGCTCCGGGGGCGGTGTGTTCAGGATGGCTTCCCTTATATTGCCCTTGAGAGCATCCGCTACCGGTTGCATCGGGAGGCTGAGGGTGAGGCCCTCGCTCTTCCCCAGGAGGTAGTCATAACTGGAATTGATGTTGCTGTTTACCTGCTCTTTTAGCCACGGTTCAAGTTCGGCGAAGGTGTTGTCCAGGGCCTCGGTTATATACGGTTCGTCACCGGGGATTTGCTGGCTGAGTGCTTCCTCTGCCAGCGCGCATCCATCGAGCCTATCCACTTCGGAGGCAACGAAGTCCGGATTGAGGATGGTGTAGTTCAGGGTAAGTACAAGACCGAAGACAGAAAGGGAGAGGAAAAGGAGGAGGCTTAAGACGCTGAGAGCCAGTCCTTTAAGAAACTTCATTTGATGGGTGCCCTCCTTAAAATATGATATGCTCCGGGTGCGGATTGCCCGGCTGTTATTTGAGAGCCCGTCAGGTCAGGTACGGTGCCAGCAGCTTCATCGGTGAGACGATATTTCTATCCAGCGCCAGCCTGTCAGCCTTAATACCCAGGGCGACTCCTATCAACTGGCTGCAGAATAAAACAGGAAGCTGGTAATCGGTTTTGAATTTGCTATTGACTTGGCCTTGATAGGCGTCAAGGTTAATCTGGCAGAGGGGGCAGGGGGTAACGATGCATTGTGCCCCATTTTCATAAGCATTTTTAAGTAGCTTGTTAATCAGTCCTAAGGCCATCTCGGTCTCGGTCATAATCAGGGAACTGCCGCAGCATTGGGCCTTCAACTGCCAGGAGACGGCTTCAGCCCCCAGGCTCACCACCAGCTCATCCAGTGAGTGGGGCGATTCCGGGTCATCAAAGCCGGTCTCGGGACGGACCAGCTGGCACCCGTAGTAGGGTGCTACCTTGAGTCCCTCAAGGCTCTTCTTAACTTTGCTCCCGATGGTATCGGGGCCAATATCATTATAGAGGACCTCGGTCAGGTGTCGGACCCGGGCTTCCCCCCGGTAGCCTGAACCGCCGGCAGCCAGTGCCTCGTTTACCTGCTCCCTGAGGCGGGGAAACTCCTTGAGATGGGTGTTGGCTTCATGCAAGGTGACATAACAATTAGAGCAGGGGGTTACCAGGTCAAGCCCTGTCTTTTCGGCGAGTGCCAGGTTTCTGGCTGCCATACAGGCTGCATCCAGCTTATCCACCGAGCTGAAGGGGGAGGAACCGCAGCAGCTCCAGTCGTCAAGCTCAATCAGCTCCATTTCCAGTTCCTGTGCCACGGGTAGAATAGAGAGTCCCAGGGGGGCGGCGGTAGCCTCTGCTGAGCAGCCGGGAAAGTATGAGTAGTATTTCACGGCGCACCTCTCAGTGTCCTGGCTTTGTCAAAGATGGCTTTGAGTTCACCCCTCGCCTTTATCCGGCTTGGTCTGATTGGCATGCGCTTATGCAGGAGTAACTTCAGTCCTACCGGTGCCATCTTGAGGGCGGCGAAGGGGTTGGTCTTCAGGTAGAGCTTGAGCATCATGCCCAGTTCATATACCCGCCCGTTGCCCCTGGCTGAATCAACAAATGCCTTATACATAACCGGGGTCCTGCTCCTCCTGGTGCTCAGACCGTCCCGAATGGCCAGGGTCTCCAGGATGTGCATGATGTCGGTTGGTTTGATGTCCCTGGGGCAGCGCACCGTGCATTTGTAGCAGGAGGCACAGAACCACATTGAGTTGCTGGACAGCAGCTCCTGCCTCAGCCCCGCCCGTACCATGGCAATAACCTGCCGTGGGGAGTAATCCCACTGGCTGGCGGTAGGGCAGGAGCCGCTGCACACGCCGCACTGGATACAGGAATTAATAGCTTCGCCCCCCGGGATGGAACAGACCTCATCAATGAAGGTTGGAGCCCTGGTCACTACCTCATTCATCCTGGTCTCCTTTTCTTCCTCAGTTCGAAGGCGATGGCATTTCTCAGTACCTGGTTTGAGCCTTCATATATCTGGGTGATTTTGGCATCTCTGAACATCTTCTCGATGGGATAGTCGCGCATGTAACCAACGCCGCCAAAAATCTGCATTGCATCAGTAGTAACCTTCATCGCCGTATCTGAGGCAAAGACCTTGGCAATCGCTGAGTCCTGGGTGAAATCCTTTACCCCGCTGTCTATCATCCTGGCAGCGGCGTAGACCAGCGCCCTGGCGGCTTCTACCTGGATAGCCATATCAGCCAGCATCTGCTGGACCGCTTGCTGGGCAATGATAGGGTGTTCGAACTGAATGCGCTTTCGAGCGTAATCTGTGGCGACTTCGAGGGCTCCCTGAGCCAGTCCCAGTGCTTGGGCGCCCAGGCCGGGGCGGGAGCGGTCCAGGAGTTTCATCGTCATAATAAATCCCATTCCCTCCCGGCTGAGCCGGTTCTCCTCGGGGACAAAGCAGTCTTCGAAAACCAGTTCCCTTGTAGCGGAAGCACGGATACCCAGCTTCTTCTCTTTCCTGCCGAAGGAGAAGCCCAGAGTGCCCTTCTCCACGAGAATGGCGCTGGCACCACGGGGCCCTTTTGTTTTGTCAGTCAGGGCAATGATGGTATATAGCTCGGCCTCACCACCGTTGGTGATGAACTGCTTGGTGCCGTTAAGGGTGTAGCCCCCATTGGTTCGCGTAGCAGTTGTCTTGATGTTGCTGGCATCGCTGCCCGCGGTTGCCTCGGTCAGGGCGAAGGCAGCCAGTTTTCTGCCGCTGGCGATGTCGGGGAGGTATTTACGTTTTTGCGATTCGGTCCCGTACTCCAGCAGGGTGAAGCTTCCCAGGGCACTGGCGGCATAGCTGACGGCAACACCACTGCATATCCGGCTTAGCTCTTCTACTACCAGGCACAGGTCGAGAACGCCACCCCCCAGCCCCCCGTATTCTTCGGGGATGTGGACGCCGAACAGGTCGGTACCGGCAAGGACCTTCATAATTTCCCAGGGGAACTCTTCTTTTTCATCCAGCTCTGCCCGCACCGGTAATATCTTCTCTTCAGCAATCGTTCGGACGAGAGCCTTAATTTCCTTTTGTTGTTCGGTCAGGAAATACTCCATCAAGGTTTTCCTTCTGCCGGCCGGCTGGCGATAGCTACAGTCCTAATTCTACACATATTCCCCCGACTTGGCAATCTGGGGAACCTCGAAATCAATGGTTCTTGCTTGAAGGTGGTGCCGCTACCCCGTTTGCCCGTGTCAAATCATTTAAGCAGGTAACCCAACAGGGGGTTGTTGCATCATATAAAATGTAACCATATGAGGCATCACTCTCCTCATTGGATTAACCTGCTGAGACCCTCTTTTCTCCTCGTAAATTTGATAGAGCTTATCCAATTTG
>Ga0268278_1000344_pt1 | contig 34417 bp, 38 predicted proteins | sample saktaG_3_FD_190135 | JGI IMG/M metagenome (GOLD analysis project Ga0268278, IMG submission 190135) | Saline water microbial communities from Sakinaw Lake, British Columbia, Canada - sak_2010_1_5_55m | ecosystem: Environmental > Aquatic > Non-marine Saline and Alkaline > Saline ...
GGCTTTTTACTCGTTGATCCCTTTGGTCTTCCCATGACTTCAACCTCCTAATACCTTTATTTTAATAGAAAAAGATGTTAATAGACTTTTTTTTGTGTCTACTAACATCTTACTCTTTCAGTGGCCTTTTTTGTTATAGTAATGATGAAAATCCCCGAAGTAAGATTTGAATTGTTCTATAGAATATATTTCTTTTTCCTAAGTCTTTTATTAGGATACTTTTTTCTTGAATTTGATTGAAGAATTGAACCATATCATTAATTGATGCACATTGATCTAAATAAACGCTGTTTTCAAAGTGAAGATAGAGACTTCTAAAATCAAGATTAGCTGTACCAATTAAAGCTCTTTTTCCATCAACGATTATCATCTTACTGTGAATGAAGCCTGGTTTATATCGATAAACGAGTGTACCAACTTCCATTAATTCTGGAACATAGGATTCAGTAACCATGAAGACAATCTTTTTATCAGGTATATAGGGAATGATAATTTCAACCTTAACACCTGATTTAGATGCATATTTTAAAGCTGTCATAAGTTCATTATCTATAATCAAGTAAGGAGAAGTAATCAAAATAGATTCTGTTGCTTGTGAAATCAATGATAAATAGATATTCTTATTCACTCTTTCAGAATCAAGTGGTGTGTCTGCAAAAGGTATGACGTAACCATCAGTTTCCTTAGGATAAGTAACCTTGTATTTTTCATAATCTATATCTTGTTTAACAGAAAATCTCCAATTTTCTAAAAACCCGATGACCAAAGACCAAACTGCATCGCCTTCGAGTCTAATTCCTGCATCTTGCCAATGACCATATGGATGTGTAAGATTAATATACTCATCACCAATATTTATACCGCCTGTATACGCGATTTTTCCATCAACAACAACAATTTTTCTATGGTCTCTATAGTTCATAGAAAAATTTAGATGCATCCGCATTGGATTGAAATTAATCGTTTCAATACCATAGGATTTTAGCTTTTTCGCATACCTATAAGGTAAAAATGAAGAACCATAGTCATCATAGATGATTTTTACTTCAACACCAGAGGTAACTTTTTCCTTTAAAACTGCTAATAATTCATCCCACATTTTCCCGGGATTAATAATAAAATATTCTAAGAAAATGTATTTTTTTGCTGCTTTAAAATCTTTGATCATCGCTTCAAATAAAGATTCTCCTGAAGATAGGAAATGCGTTTTAGTATGTTGATAGGTCGGCCAATTAAGATTTTCTAAATAATTGGAATCTTTAGATTTTAACGGATTATCCAACATATGAACATAATCGTATCGATTGAGATCAATATTTGTATGTCTTTTTAAAATCTTTTTACTGGTATTTTGTTGCCGATAAACCAAATAGAAGATACCACCAAAGATTGGAAAAAGAAGTATTGGTATAATCCAACTCAATTTATATGCAGGATTTTCTTCTTTATAGATTAAGTAAATGACAATTGCAACAGATATTCCGTAGAAAATAATATTAAAATATTTAAATTGAGCGATATATTCAATAAATAATAATATTAAAACGATTTGTGCAAGAAGTAATAACATAATTAAAAATGTTCTTGACAAAATCATTCTTAGGAATCGTTTCATAATTCGTCCTCCGTAATAAATATATACGCATCTTTAGTTGAAAGCACATCATCATAATGATATCCTTCAATCTTAATTTTCTTGAGTTCATCGGATGTAGCGATTGGGTTCATGATGAGATAACGTGCCATGACACCTCTCATATGTTTTATTTCCATGCTGCTTTTTTTAGGTTTTTGATGAATGCGTTTTGTAAACTCGATATTAATCATTTGAACTTTTAAATCGAGTACTTTTGCATACTCTTTAGATGATAAATTGATAATAAGCTCATCTAGATAATGATTATTGATATAAGATGCTATCTTTTTCTTCCAAAATTGATATAAATTAAGAACCGTTTTATCCTTAATCTCCAAACGATATGGAGTGATGCCATCAAATGGACGGACAATACCATATAAACCAGAAAGAATCATTAAATGATCTTTGCTATAATTAAGTGCTTTTTGATTTAAAGTAGGAACATCAAATCCTTTAAAAGCATAGCCATCATATGCATAAATAGCTGCCCTAGGACTAAGATTGAATGATTCGTAATCATCTTTAACTTTTTTTGCAAGTTCTTCAGATATTTTCATTGCAGAAGAAATCACTTTAGATGATAGTTTTCTTAACTTTTTATTCAAAAAAACAGCATCGTCAAAAAAGATGGGTTTTGTTTCATAACCGGTTATGTTCTTTGAGAATGTTTTAGCAGGTGATAAGATAACTATCATAAATGTAAACCTCACATATTCTATACATTATTATATCAAATAAAGACAAAAAGTGTTAGAATGGTAAGTGTTGAAACAGGAGGAAATGATCCTATGGAAAAACGAAATTTATCATTACTTATGGATTTTTATGAATTGACAATGGCCAATGGTTATTTTAAAGATAACAAACATAATGAAATTGCTGTGTTTGATGTTTTTTTTAGATCAATTCCAGATGATGGAGGATTTGCTATTTTTGCAGGTCTTGAACAAGTCATTGACTATATTAAAAACCTACACTTTACAAAAGATGAAATTGATTTTTTAAAGTCAAAGAAAATCTTTGATGAACAATTTCTAAACTATTTAAAAACATTTGAATTTCACAGTGACCTCTACGCGATGAAAGAAGGAACACCTATATTTCCTCACGAACCTATCATCGTTGTTAAAGGTCCAATCTTAGAATGTCAACTAATTGAAACGATGATTCTTTTAACAATCAATCATCAGAGCTTAATTGCTACGAAAGCTGCGAGAATCGTCTATGCGGCGCAAGGTAGAGGTATTCTAGAATTTGGTGCGAGACGCGCACACGGCTACGATGCATCGATTTATGGCGCACGTGCAGCTTATATTAGTGGTGTTGTAGGTTCGTCAAATACATATGTTGATTTTGTTTATCAAATACCAGCATTAGGAACTATGGCGCATAGTTATGTTCAAAGTTATGCTACAGAATACGATGCTTTTCGCGCATACGCTCTAACTTATCCTCAAAATACTGTTTTACTTGTTGATACGTATAATACATTAAAACAAGGTATACCTAATGTTATCAAAATTCAAAAAGAAGTTTTAGATCCCTTAGGATATAAACTTAAAGGTATTCGTCTTGATAGTGGTGATTTAACTTATCTAACAAAAGAAGCAAGAAAAATGCTAGATGCTGCAGGAATGAAAGATACAAAGATTACGGTTAGTAATTCTTTAGACGAATACCTTATTAAAGAATTAATTCATCAAGGTGCTCAAATTGATTCATTTGGTGTTGGTGAACGCTTAGTAACTGCACGTTCTGAAGCGGTCTTTGGTGGTGTGTTTAAGCTGTCGGCAATCGAAGTGGATCATAAGCTTGTCGCTAAGATAAAAATAAGTGATAACGTTCAAAAAACCACGATTCCTGGATTTAAACAAGTCTACCGATTCTATGATGAAAATGGGATGGCAGAAGCTGATGTTATCACTTTATTTGATGAAGTTATTGACGTAACAAAGCCGTATCATATCTTTGATCCCAATTTTCCATGGAAGAGTAAACTCATCGAAAATTACACAGTTGAAAAATTGTTAATTCCTATTTTTGAAAAAGGAAAACTCATTTATCCATTACCAAGTTTACAAGAAATTAGAGCCTATGCTAAAGAAAAACATCAAAAATTATGGCCTGAAGTCTTACGACTTGAAAAACCACATGAATTCTATGTTGATTTATCACAAGAATTATGGGATTTGAAACAGAGCTTAATTAAACAAAATAAAAAATAGATGTAAAGACAAATATTAAAAACGGTATTGTCACATTGCAGTACCCGTTTTTATGTGAAAAAAAAAGAGGTGAACATCATGTTTCATATTGTTTTATATGAACCCGAAATACCACAAAATACAGGAAATATTATGCGAACCTGTGTAGCAATTGGAGCACAACTTCATTTAATTGAACCTTTAGGTTTTAAAATTGATGAAAAAAAACTCAAAAGAAGTGCACTTGATTATTATGAGCACTTAGATTACCTCACTTATTCTAATTATGAAGATTTTAAAAAAAAGAATCCTGGAACTTATTTGTTTTTAACACGTTACGGCAAAAAAAATTATGCTGATATTGATTATAGAACGCTTAAAGAACCTATCTATTTAATTTTTGGCAAAGAATCGACGGGTGTAGATCGTAAATTATTAGCTAAAAATTTAGAAAATTGTTACCGAATTCCAACCACAAATAAAGTGAGATCAATCAATCTGTCAAATGCTGTTGCTGTTGTTGCTTATGAAGCTTTAAGACAGTTTGATTATTTCGATTTAGAAAAAACAGAACCAGAAACACACAAAGGTAAAGATTTTCTAGATCAATTCATAGAAGAAGAGGATGCATCATGAAGAAAGATAAAACACAAACATTAGGTGAAGAAATTGCAAATGCTGTTTCGCATGGCCTTATGGCTATTTTTGGTGTCGTTGCTTTAGTTTTATTACTCATTAAAAGCGATACATCAATCGAAGTTGTTAGTGCAATTATTTTTGGTTTTGGAATGATTAATCTATATACGATGAGTACCATTTATCACGCACTGTTTCATCCAAAAGCTAAAGATGTTTTTCAAAGGTTTGATCACTTATCGATTTATATCTTAATTGGTGCAACTTTCGCACCTCCCTTATTATTGCTTCCTGCGATGCAGGAACCCTTCTTAGGGATTGCAGGATTAGGTTTAGGACCTCTACTTTTCATCGTTCAATGGATTTTGATTGGTATTGGTGTCGTTTTTAAATCCATCTGGATTAAGAAATATGCTAAATTGCATTTATTTCTTTATCTAGCAATGGGCTGGAGTGCAGTTGTCTTTATTCAACAGCTTTTCGCATTCGATCCTAGAGCATTTTGGCTTGTTTTAGGTGGAGGTGTTGCATATAGTGCTGGTGTTGCATTTTATGTCTTTCCACATATCAAATATTTTCATTTTATCTGGCATATTTTTACCAGTATGGGAACGATATTAATGTTTATCGCAATTTATGCGTACATTTATTAACATGAATATTTGTTCATATGCTTGAATAATGGATATAAATAGTTTATGATAAGAATATAAGGAGAGTACAAATTATGAAAATTATGGCAGTTAATGCTGGTAGTTCATCATTAAAATTCCAACTTTTAAAGATGCCCAGTGAAGAAGTGATTACATCGGGGTTAGTTGAAAGAATTGGCTATTATAACGCGGTTTTTACAATTAAAGTGAATGGAGAAAAGATTTCAATAACAAAAGAAATTTTGGATCATAAGGATGCGGTTCATTTAGTTGTTGAGGGCTTAATCAAACATAAAATTATTGATTCTTTAGAAGATATCAATGGTGTAGGACATCGTGTCGTTCAAGGTGGAGAAATCTTTAGAAACTCAGTGATTATTACTGATGATGTCGTAAAGAAAATTAGAAGTTTAAATGATTTAGCACCACTACATAATCCTGCAAATATCATGGGGATTGAAGGTTTTAGAAAAGCACTTCCAAAAGTGATTCAAGTTGCCGTTTTTGATACGACATTTCATCAAACGATGAAAGAAGATGCATATTTATATGCAACTCCTTATGAATGGTATAAAAAATATGGCGTCAGAAAGTATGGTTTTCATGGAACATCGCATCAATTTGTTTCTGAAAGAGCCCTTAAAATGCTTGATAATCCAAAAGCAAAAATTATTATTTGCCATCTAGGTAATGGCGCATCATTATGTGCTGTTGATAGTGGTGAATCAGTTGATACTTCGATGGGTCTTACGCCACTAGAAGGTATTCCAATGGGTACGCGTTCTGGAAATATCGATCCTTCAGTTTTAATGCTGATTGCTGATAAAGAAGATAAGACATTTGCACAAGTATTAGATGAGCTTAATAAGAAATCTGGATATCTTGGTGTTTCAGGTATCTCCAATGATTCAAGAGATATCGTTGAAGCAATGGCTAAAGGAAATCATCGCGCAGCACTAGCTCATGAGATTCAAGTCAAGAGAATTGCTGATTACATTGGTTCATATTATGTTTATATGGGTGGACTCGATGCAATCATCTTTACAGCTGGCATCGGTGAAAATGCTCCTGAAGTTAGAGAACATATCTTAAAAGCTGTTAAAGTATTGGGTATCGAAATTGATTACGAACAAAATGCACTCCGTGGTGAAAGAATGATTACAACTAAGAATTCTAAGGTGAAAGCATATATCATTCCAACCAATGAAGAGGTTATGATTGCAAGAGAAGTTGTTCGCTTGGAAAAAAACTAAAATATATATTTTAGCCTTAAAAGTAGAAAAAGGTCACGAATATGGCCTTTTTTATTTATATATTATCTAAAAATTCAATATACACTTGAAAAATAAGCTATATTAGTTTAAATTATAAGTATGTGGGAAACCGCAAATAAAAAAAGTAGAGGGATAAAATGAAGAAACTGTTATTACTGTTATTACTTTTGTCGGCTGCATTTGGACTCGCAGCATGTACGCAAGAAGAAGAAATGCCTGTAATTGAAATTGCATTCGTTCCATCACAGAGTGTCACTGACATCATGCTTAAGACGACTGCAATTGAAAAACTTCTCGAAGACAGAATCGAAGGTTACAAATTTAATGTAACTGTTGGTCTAAGCTACGAAGCAGTTATGGAAGGTATGCTTTCTGGTCAAATTGATGTGGGATTCTTGACAGCTCAACAATATGCTTATATGACTGTTGATCATCCAGGTTCAGTTAACGTCATTCTCACTGCAGTTCGTAATGGATTAGCTGTACAATACAAAGCTGATGGTTCATTAGCATCTGATGCAGAAGTAATCGCTGCAATGAATGCTACTGGCTATACTGCACAATTGGCTGATGAAAAAGTTACATCATACAACTCAATTCTTCTTGTAAGAACTGAAGATTACAATGCAGGTTTTGATTCACTTTCAGATTTACCTGGTAAAACTGTTGCTACACAATCAACGACTTCCGGTTCTGGTTATGTTTACCCAGCTGTTTTATTAGACCAAAATGATATGAGCTTTGTAACAGGTACACCTAATGCTGCAAATGGTGAAGTTAAATCTGTTACCTATGCTGGACATCAAAATGGTGTTTTAGCTGTATTAAATCATGATGCTGATGCTTGTTTCGTATATATGGATGCTAGAAACAGTTCATCTGTTTTAGATGTATATCCAAATGCGTTTACAGACCTTAGAGTCATCGCGTTATCACCAGCAATTTATAATGACACCATTTCTGTAATTTCAACGATGCCCATAGCATTGCAAGATCAAATTCAAGAAGCATTTATTGACTTAGCTACTACTGAAGCTGGATTAGCTGCAATTAGTGTTTATTCACACACTGGTTATAAAATTTCTGCAGATGCTGATTATGCTGGAGAAAGAACAGTTTACGAATTCAAGAGAGATAATTTAAGTTAAGCAATTAAAAATTTGGAGGCTCTGCTATGATTAAATTTGTGAATGTTGACAAAGTATACCCAAATGGACTTCAAGCGTTAAAGAATGTTAATCTTGAAATCTATGATGGTGAATTTGTGGCAATCATTGGTTTATCTGGTGCGGGGAAATCAACATTACTTAGAACCATTAATAAAATTCATCCAATTACTGCAGGTCAACTTTTTATTGATGGTAAAGATGTTAGCAAGATACAAGGACAAGACTTAAGAGTTCTAAGACGTGGGATTGGAATGATTTTCCAATCCTTCAATCTTGTTAAAAGAATGTCAGTCTTTAAGAATGTTTTAGCAGGTAGAGTGGCTTACCACTCTACCTTTAAAACTATCTTTGGATTGTTTCCCGTTAAAGATAAGACCATTGCCCTAGAGGCATTAGATAAAATGGGTATTTTAGAAAAAGCCTATGTAAGAGCTGATCAATTGTCTGGAGGTCAGCAACAAAGAGTTGCTCTTGCCAGAGCACTTGCACAAGAACCATCAGTTATTTTAGCTGATGAACCCGTTGCATCACTAGATCCAATTACGACCTTGCAGGTCATGGATGACTTTGCAAGAATTAATAAAGAGTTTAAGATTACAATTATTGCCAATATGCACCACGTGGATTTGGCAATGAGATATTCAACACGCATTATCGGTATCAAAGATGGCCTCATTGTTTATGATGGTGATGTCAAAGGTGTTACTGAAGAAAAACTTGTTGAAATCTACGGAAGAAGTTTGACAAAAGAAGATGTATTGGAGGGAGTATAATGGCAAAAAGCTATACACTTCCAAACGGTAAGGTTGTTGTTCAACCTAGAGGAAAGACATGGATTTATATGTCTTTATTTCTGGCGTTATTCACCTTTTTTTGGTTTTTCATTGATTTTCGATTTGCTGATATTCAATTAAATCAATTTGATGATATCATCAAACAGATGTTCTCACCTTACTCAACTCCTTCGAGAGTTGAAACTTGGGGTGATTATTTTGGATTTTCAAGAGAATTAATTGGTCCGATTTATGACACGATAAAAATGAGTTTTGCAGGAACGTTAATTGGGACGGTTGCAGCATTTCCATTTGCGATTTTAGCTGCAGCAAATATTACAAAGAATCCTTGGATTTATCAACCTTTTAAATTCTTTTCAAATTTGATACGTACAATTCCATTAATGGTTGTTGCTTTAATTGCGGTTTTATTTGTCGGTGGTGGTATCCTTTCTGGGATCACAGCGATCACTGTGTTTAGTTTCTCGATTATGATTAAAATGCTCTATGAAGTCATTGAAACTGTTGATATGGGACCCAATGAAGCTTTAGAAGCCTGCGGAGGAAATAAAATTACAGCATTTAGATATGCGATCTTCCCCCAAGTCTTTCCAACCTATATTGGTTATATTGTTTATATATTCGAAATCAATATTCGTAGCTCTGCAATATTAGGTTATGTCGGTGCTGGTGGTATTGGTGAAGTATTAAAAGTTAATGTTTTGTATCGATATGATCGTGTTGGGATGATCATTATCGTGATGGTCATTATGTTTGCTGTTATTCAAATATTCACAGGTATTATTAAGGCACGGTTGAAATAATGGGAAAGAATAGATTATTAGATAACCCAACTGTTGAACTGGCTTTAAAGAAACAACCAAAAACGTATTGGTTCACCCTGCTTTTAACCGCATTTCTTATTTATTTAATCATTGTATCATTTGAAGGATCTGGTATTAATCCATACCGAATTTCACAATTTGCAAAGAATTTCGGTTATATGATTGATGGATTTATTCATCCTGACTGGCAATATTTCTTTGGAACTGGACCTATTTGGGAATTTTCAGATAGTATTGTTCTAGCGAGCATCATTACAATTGCTATTGCATTTGTAGGAACGGCTTTATCGCTTATTTTAGCTATTCCGATGGGATTTATTACAGCAAGAAATATTACTGGGAAGACGACATCAAAAGCTGGAGAAGTCATGCTTGTTTTCATCAGAACATTCCCTGAAATCGTTTTAGCACTTGTTTTACTTCGTGTGTTTGGACGAAATGGATTAACTGGTGCAATCACGATTGCAATACACTCTACCGGTATGCTTGGTAAGTTATTCGCTGAATCCATAGAAAATGTCGATCAAGGCGTTATTGAAGCATTAGATGCTGTAGGTGCGAACTGGTGGCAAAAAATCAGATATGGTATTTTACCTCAAGTTCTACCAGATTTTATTTCAATTTCACTTTATAGATTCGATATCAACTTGAGATCATCTACCGTTTTAGGTTATATCTTAGGTATTGGCCTTGGTGTCAAACTAGAATTCGCATCAAGTGGACCTGATTGGTCTAAAGTCGGGTCAGTGATGATTGCAATTATTGTTTTAATTTCGGTTATTGATTATATTTCAGGAAAAATTAGAACAAGACTCGTTTAATGATAATGATAAAAGTTGATTGTTATTTACACAATTGACTTTTTATTTTATAAAAAAGTGAGTATAATAAATATAAACCTTACTGAAAGGGAGAAGTCTATGAGTAAAGCGGATTGGCTCTATCAACTTGGCTTAGATTATTACAATGGTAATGATTATGCACAAGATACTGATATTGCGATTGATTATTTAATCAAGTCATCCCAACTCAATCATGTAGAAGCTAAGATTCTAAGTGCAGAACTTCTTTTTAAGCAAGCAAAAAATCCAAAAAGTATTTACTATGAAGATGGATATAAATTGGGCAGTGAGTTAATGATTGAGATTTTCAGAGCGGGAAATATTGAAGCAACCCTTCCATATCTGCTTAATAATGAGATTTTTAATACCTCATGCACACTAGAAGAAATGGAAGAATATTATCAAAAAGCCTTTAGTTTGGGTTACCGTGAAACGAAGTATGAACTTGCTAAGTTGCTTTTTAAGAAAGGCTCATATAAGAGTGCTGAACAATTATTTTTAGAATCGATTAAAGAAGACATCTCAAAAGAAGGTCATTTATACCTTTATCATATTTATCAAAGCAACGAATACAAAAATGAGAAAAAAGCGTTTCTTCATCTTAAAGAAGCCATTAAAAACGGGTTCATTGATGATCAATATCAAGAATTTCAAGAAGCTGATGGAAAAGTTTTAATTCACAGTAAGTATGTGTATTCTCTATTTTCAATTGATCGTATTAAATCACAGGTCAAAGATGTTGTTGAGCATTGTTTTTATGCAGAGCAATCATTTAAAAAATGGTTTAATGAAGACAAAATTCAAGTGAGAATCTATTTTGATCTTAAGATTAAATTACTTAATGCATCCTATGAATTCAGCAGATTCACATCTGATAGTGAAAGTTTTATTTATGAACCTGTTGAGCTTTCTGAAGGCTACTTTAGCCAAAATTCAAATACTGATGCTGAACTCATGAATCAGCTTCATGAATTGAAAAAAGGCAGTGGCTTTTATCAATCAAATGAAAGAGATAACTATTTAGGACTTGAATTTAAAAATGTTTTTGAAACCTTTGGCATTAAACATTGCCTACCTCTAAACCAGATAAAACTTGGTGATAATGAAATTGATGAAATCATTCAATCTGAAATTAAAAATGATATTAGGAAAAAACATCCAGAAGATTCGAAACAATTGGCAATTAAACTTAAGAAATTTAATTTATTTAAAACGCTCGTTCCATCATTTGATTTTGTGTTCACTTATGAAAACAAAACATATACCAGTAAAAAATACTTATTTGATGCCACGGAATGGAAAGATGTATTTACAGCTGAAAAAGGTGACACCAATTATAAGAGTGTACAATTTGATATTGATTTTCCTTTAAGTGAAGATGCTTATACTGAACTAGAAAAAATTAAAGATGGCATACCTAAATATAAGAAAAAGAGAATCTTAATTGTCCCCCTTAAATTGCTTTCTATTGCAATACCTATTTGGTCATTGATGATTCTGATAGAAAATAGATTCTTTGATCAAATGCTTTATCTTGAAACCTTTAATTTAGGTAAAGATCTGATGAACCGACCGTTATGGTATTTGGGGTCAATCATCATCCTAGCAGGAAGTTATTTTCTAACACGGGTAAAAATATATGAATTATCTTCTTCAAATTTAAATGAGATGATCGCTAAAGATCCTGCATTTATCCTCCCCATAGAGACAAATCAAAAGCATTTTACATGCCAATACAGACAAATTATTATACTCATCATCATTGGATTAATCATCTTTTTAGCAAGTGGTTTTCTACAAATAATAAGATAAACATTGAGATGGGAACTCGGTTCCCATTTTTTTTATTGATTAATACTTGTTAGCTCATTTTGTGTTAAAATAAAGGTAGAAGATGAGGTGTAAAATGAATGAGCATATAAAGATTGACGATCGACTAACCATTTTAATAAAACGTATGGGAATTAATGGTGAAGGCATTGGTTACTTCAATAAATTAGCCATTTTTGTTGATCAAGCTTTGCCTGAAGAAGAGATTGAAGTCATTATTACTGAAGTTTTTAATAATAGAGCAATAGCAAAAATCGGTAAAATACTCATAGAAAATCCCAAAAGAAGAATCCCTTTTTGCCCTATATATGAATTATGTGGTGGTTGTCAAACCCAACATTTAGATTATCAGGAAACATTGATTCAAAAAAGAGAAATCCTCGTTAAATCTTTTGAACGCTATATTCATAAAAAATTCAATTATAATCTCATCAAACCAACCATTGGAGCAGATGAGCCGAAAAATTATCGCAACAAGGCATCTTTGCCTGTTCAAAACATAAAAGGACATAACGTTTTTGGCATGTATGCACGCGGTTCAAATCAGTTTGTACCCTTAGATGATTGCCCTGTTCAAAATAAATTAATCAATCAGATATTAAAAACGATTGTTTCACTTTTGGATAAGCATGAAATTGATGGTATGACTTCTAAAACAAAAAAAGGTTATGTGCGTTCATTAATTGTAAGAGTCAGTGAAGCCAATCAAATTGCTCAAGTCTCCTTTATTATGGCAAGAAGATCAGGAAGAATTAAAGAACTTGTTCGTGATTTGGTTGAAAAAGAACCCAAAATCGTTTCGGTTGTTGAAGTCATGAATACCGATTTAAAAAAGCCAGGATTCTTCACTGATGAAATGAGATTGCTTCATGGAAAACTAGAACTAGATGAAACCTTAAATGATTATAAATTCTTATTAAGACCTGAAGCATTCTTTCAGCTTAATTCAGCGCAAGCAGACAAGTTTTATCTTGAAATGAGAAGATTAGCAAATTTAAAATCATCTGAAGTTGCAATTGATGCGTATGCAGGAGTTGCACCAGTAAGTCACTATATACACAAAGATGCATATCATGTATACGCAATTGAATTAGATAAATCAGCATGTGAAAGTGCAAGGATTAGTCTAGAAAAAAATGGTATTACAAACGTAACAGTTCTGCAAAGTGATTTTAAAAGAGCCTTAAGCGGATTAAAATCAAAGAAGATTGATGTCATGTTTTTTGATCCACCAAGAACGGGATTAGGAGAACAAACAATTGAACTGATTAATACATTCCATCCTAGAAGGTTAATTTATGGATCATGTAATCCATCAACACTTGCAAAAGATTTAGATATACTCATGAATACATATGATGTGATAGAAACCATACCTATTGATATGTTTCCTTATACATCACTTGTTGAAAGTGTTACCTTATTACACAAAAAAATATAAATCGATTGCTGAAGAACTGGAAAAGGAATCAACAATTGCGGCAAACGCACAAGTTCAATTTGAAGATTTAAGAAAAATCAAAAAACAATTTATTGATGTTGCTTCACGTTTAGATGAAGATGAAAAAAAATGAAATTAATAACTATAAAAAATGATTATTGATAAAAAAAAACTATTGATTTACTCGACATAAGTATACCCATCAAATGGTATCGAAACCTATTGAAGGAGTTATGATGAAAATCTATCTTGTCAGACATGGACAAACTGAATGGAATCAAACCCGTAAGTTTCAAGGATGGGCTGATTTAGAATTAGATAATATTGGTTTAATTCAATCAAAGATGCTAACCAATTACTTTAAGAATGTTCCTTTAGATTATATTTATACCAGTGATTTGTTACGCGCACTAAAAACAGCTATCAATATTCATCTTACCAAGGATTGTCATATGAAATTATGTCATGGATTTAGAGAATTGGATGTTGGCAATTGGGAAGGCAAAACTTGGGAAGAAATCGAAGTTGAATACAAAGATGATATCGCAGAAGCAGAAGAAAAATTGATTGGTTTGATTATATCCGGTGGTGAATCGCTTGTTGACTTTCAAAAACGTGTTTTATCAACCTTTATGCCTGTAATCGAAAAAAACCATGAAAATATATTAATTGTCACCCATGGAGGAGTCATTAGAGTATTATTATGCCACTTGTTAGGCTATAATCTGATTGAGCGTGATAAGATAAAAATTAACAACGGTAGCATTACCATTCTTAATGTTAATAAACATCATCATATCCATGTGGTTGAAACAAACATTACATCACATCTTAGTTAGCATGATGTCATAAGAAAGGGGGTAGGTTATGGAATTTACTCACAACAAAGAATTAGCAAAAGCATATCAAGCATTATTAAGAGAGTATAAAAAGAAAACTATTAAAATCATGATTTATATTTCAGCATCTTGTGTGGTACCTACCATCTTATTTTTCATCTTATCTGCTGCAAAAGAGATTTATCTCATTCTGTTTATCATCTCGATTGGATTATTTATAGGTTCATGGTTGATGACACTGATGTTTGAAATCTTTTATGTCAGTGAAAAACCTTATTATGAATATTTGTATCCCAAAGTGGTTGATGATATCAACACTTCAGAACCTGTATTGTTTTTATATCAACCTTTTCCAAAACAAAAAGATTTCTTTTATGAAAGTAATCTATATCCCGTTTTTTCAGCTAAACTATTGAATTCAAAACTTAGCTTCGAATCTAAGTATCATTTTGCTGTTGATGTCTATGATACATTAGTTTATAATCCTGGTCAGAAAAGGGTCTCTTATCTTAACGGATTCTATTACGTGATTAAAGATTATCATGCACCAGTTTTTCAATTAAGAACTTTCCATAGTCCTTATGGTAAATTAAAATATAATAGATTAACAGATATTGATAATGTGAGAGCTTATGTTACACCTGATCAGTTTGATATCGATGCAAAATACCTTCGATTATATACATTAATCAAAGAGGTATTTGAAAGTCCAAGTGTCTCTATCAGTAGTACAGGTAAACAACTACATATCGGTATTACATTAAAACCCATGACAAGAAGAGTTAGAAGATATGATGAAACGAGCTTTTTCAAATTAAGAAGAATGTTAATGCAAATTGCAGATATTGCAAATCTAATTAAACCCTTAGATAAGAAGTAAACTATCTTATCTTGTGGTAACAATGACTTTAAAAAAGGTTGTCAAGGACTACTCATACTTACAAATACCAGTATAAAGGAGGTGTAACTATGAAAACCTTACAACTTGTGGTTAAATGCCTAATTGTTTTACTTGGTTTGTTTATTATTCTGATGTCATTTGATGTTTTTGATATGGAAGAGTACACTGTTCTTGAACTCATCGGTGGATTCTTTATCAATGCATCACCCGGTTTTATTCTTTTACTTGCAGTGATTCTATTATGGAAAAGAGAAATCATTTTAGGTGGACTCCTCATTGTTTGTGGGATTGCTTTATTCTTCCTATTTAAATTTTATGTGGATACTCTAGAAAAATGGCTTACAATTATTACTGTTGAAGTCCCACTGATTTTTGGTGGCATCATCTTAATACTTAAGAAGAAAGAAGCAACAACAAAGATAGGAGAATAATTAATGAAGGACTTTCATGAATTGGCACTAAAAAGACAGAGTTGTAAAAAGTTTAATGGAAAATTGATCGAAAGAGAAAAATTACTAGAAATTATTGACACGGGTCGATTAGCTCCATCAGCTGTTAACGGACAACCCTGGCATTTTCTTGTGGTCGTAGACCCAAAGATTAAAAAGAAATTAACATCCAGTATGCAACAGTTTAATGATGATGCAGCAGCATTCATTGTCATTGTAGAAGAAAAATCAAATCTTATTTCAATTCTTGGAGCAAAGATTAAAAATCAAGATTATGCACAATTCGATATTGGAATTGTGTCATCTTATCTCGCACTAGCTGCAACTGATCTCGGTATCGAAAATTGTATTGTGGGTTGGTTTAATGAATATGAAGTCAAAAAGCTGTTGTCAATTGATAAGAAAAAACGTGTTAGATTGATTATTTCATTGGGATATACTGATAATCCAGAAATTAGAGAAAAAACCAGACAAACGATGGATCAAGTCTCTGATTTCATTTAAAGTGAATATTACTCACATCTAAGTCAAAAAAATCAATTCTTCTCATGTATAATAGATAGAAAGAGGATTTTATGTCAAAGAAAAAAGAATTATTAAATGTATATAATAGAAACCCTGAAAATAATGCATTTTTAATTGAAGTCTCACTTGATGATTATTCAGAAATATTTAATGGTTGGGATGCTTCACAATTAAAAAAGAAGGATATTGAACCTGAACTATTAAGTTATATAGAGCAAGCAGGATATGAAATTCCATTGGCTGAAACCATTGAGATCTGTTTTTATTTACCTAAAGTGATCAATGATACTGAAAAAGAAAATATTAGTATCATGGGAATTCAAAACAATTTTAAGACTGTCTTATTTTTCATCGAGCGATTACTTCATAAAAACTATCGCCAAATATTAACTTATGTATCAATTGCAATCTTATTTTTGATTGGTGCATACGGATTGAGACTATTATTACCAGATCTTAATTTCACTTTTTCAATTGTTGTTGAAGGTTTTTTTATAGGTGGTTGGTTTTTAATGTGGGAAGCATTCTCATTATTTTTCTTTGAAAGTCATGACACAAGACATAGAAAAAAAGTATATCAACGCTTTTTAAAATCTCAAATATTTTTTAAAGATAATTTCGAATAAATCATTTGATTAGGAGTAATCTAATGCGTATCAAAAAAGAATTTCCAATTCTTGAATTTGATCCAACAAAAATAGCATATATCAATCCAAGAATGACTAAAGACAGTAAAGATGCTTTGCCAAGTCATCTTGTGGTTTGTTTCTTTAAGGATGCCATTGATTATTTGTTTGAGCATGATGAAATTTCGCACCTTCATACATTAAAAGGTGAAAATGATTTAGAGATTTTTAAATTAAAGGATAAAGATGTTGCGATCATACCTGGTAAGGTAGGCGCTCCTTTATGTGCGGGATTCTTAGATGAATGTATTGCTTTAGGCAGCAAACACATCATGTTTTGTGGTGGTGCAGGGGTTTTGAGAGCTGATCTAACGGTTGGACATCTAATCGTCATTGATTCAGCAATCAGAGATGAAGGAACAAGTTATCATTACATCAAACCTTCTCGGGAAATTAAAGCAAATCCTAAAGTAGTTCGTTTAATTAAAAAATATTTAAAATCTGAAAAAATTGATTATGTCGTCGGAAAAACGTGGACAACAGATGCTTTTTACCGTGAAACAAAACAGAAAATTAAGTTAAGACAAGAAGAAGGTGCTATCTTAGTTGACATGGAGCAATCAGCAATGATTGCTGTAAGTAAATTTAGAAAAGCAAACTATGGTGCCATTTTATATGGTGGAGATGATCTTACTAAAGATAAATGGGATAACCGTGATTGGTTAACCCGTGAAGATATTAGATTGGGTTTGACCCGTTTATGTGTTGATATCGTTTTAACTTTTGATACGTTGGATTCAAAAGAGGGAAGCTCATGAGACCCATAGACTGGTTACTCAAAGGGGATCCCGTGATTCAATACTTGACAAAACGTTATTTACTTGATGAAAAAGTGATTTATCAAGAAAAAGGATATATTGACCGTTATTTTCAACTTTATGATGTACAAACGAGAATGTGGGGTGGAGGTATTTATTCACCCAAATGGATCTCGACACATTATACACTCATGGAATTAAAATATATGGAAGTATTTCCAATGCATCAAATCTATCAAGAAGCAACTTTAAACCTTTTAAATCACATGTGGTACAACAAAGGTTTAGTAACAAAAAAAAGATATCAAGACATGTGTGTTTCAGCAATGATTATGGGTTTAGTGTGTTATGGACGTATTGAAGATATCAAAGTCAATCAAATTATCGACTATATTTTAAGACGACAATTCAAGGATGGCGGGTGGAACTGTGATTGGCAAAGAGAAATGAAACCTAAAAAAAGTTCACTTCATACAACGATTTCAGTTTTAGAAGCACTATATGAATTCGAAAAATTAGATACTGGATATCGTCTGTCTGAAATTTCTAGGGCAGTTCCTAAAGCTTGGGAATTTATACTCAGAAAAAGACTATTTAGATCTGTAAGAACGCATGAAGTTATCAATAGAGATATGGCATCATTTCATTATCCTATGCGCTGGAAATATGATGCATTTAGAGCTTTAGAATACTTTCAATCCATTAAGATGCCTTATGATATCAGAATGCAAGAAGCAATCGATATCATCTTAAGTCAAATGGAAAAAGGATATATTACACAGGGTAAGCATTACCCTGGTAAGATTCATTTTCAATTGGAAGACACTAAAGCGAGTCGGTTTAATACCTTTAGAGCATTAAAAATTTTAAAATTTTATGATGAAAGATCTTATGAGATGATTATTAATCAGGATTACACTTATAAATAAGGGGAATTTATGAATCCAAGAAAACATATGATTTTGAAAATAAGTATATTAACCATCTTAGTGATAATGACGCTTTATATGGTTGTGAGTATTTTTTATAGTTTTACAATGATTTATAGATATTTACCAATCTTATTATTGCTTCATACCATCTTTTTTGGAATACGAATCCTTTCTAAAATTAAATGGATTGGGTTTATCCCATCAATATTATTGCTTATCACCACGATTTTTTTAACTGGATATACATTTATTAGTAATGGGTTCCAAGACAATTTTACGAATGTGATATTGCTTATTTTTGGAGTGCTTGGCATCTTGGTTACACTATCTAGTTTTATGTTATCTATGATCACTGAGCAATTTTTTTTAGATACAAGAGAACTTGGGATTACCAAGACTATAAAACATGAATACGATAAAATAGTGCTTGTTCTAGGTAGTGCGATTTGGATATTTAATTACTTTGATCCAGCGTATCGATATGAACAAGTTGATGCTCCGTGGTATGGATACTTTCTAATTACATTGATTATAGGATCTATTTCTGGTATCATTTGTACGGCTATTTATTTTATTATGAAAAAGAAATATCAACTTTTAATTGTTAGTTTAGGAAGTTCATTCATTTTTTATATATTCCATTTTTTGATTTCGTATACATATTTTCGTATGATGATATCAATGGGGGTAATCTTATGGTTGATTATAGTATCACTAATGACTTTGATAGATAAAAAAAGAAACAAAAATACACAAAAGATTATTGAAGAAGGGGAATTTGTATGATTAAATTCAGATATTTAAATGATTTACAAGGTTATGGACATTTTTCTGAAGATTTTTTTAAGGTGAGTGAGTTCCTAAAAGATATTCAAAAAGATTCACTTGAACCCATGAGTTTTCCATGGGGAAGATGGGAATGGATGTTTTCATTACCTTTTTTAGATCCTGATCACTTAGATTCTATTGGTGTATGGGAAGATGAAGGAAGAATCGTAGCGCTTATGACCTACGAATCAAAATTTGGTGAAGCATATTATGTCCTCCATCATTTATACCCATACTTAAGAAGAGAAATCGCACAGTTTGCACTGCGTGATTTAAAAAGCGAAGAAGGCTTTAGAATGCTCGTTCCTGATGATGATCATGAGATGCAGAAAATCGTTTATAAGATGGGATTAACTGCAACTGAAGAAAAAGAACAGCTTGCAGCAATTGATCTTAATCAATCGCTTGAATTTGTTTTACCTCAAGGTTATTATCTTGAAAACATGAAAGACCATCTTGATATTAAAAGATATCATCAAATTCTTTGGAGAGGTTTCAATCATTCTGGCGAACCCACAATGACTGAAACTGAGATAAAAGATAGAAAGATTAGTTTGACGGGTCCTCACATCAACTTAGCTCGTAATATTGCTGTTGTCGCACCCACAGGAGATTATGTCTCATATTGTGGTACGTGGTATCAAGAAGGTACAACAGTTGCCTTAGTTGAGCCTGTAGCAACAGACCCACACTATAGAAAGATGGGTTTAGGAAGAGCTTCTGTGCTTGAAGCACTTAAATGCTGCAAGCGTGCAGGTGCCAAGTATGCAATTGTTGGTTCAGGTCAAAATTTTTATTACCGTTTAGGCTTTTATCCACTAGCGACTTATACGTGGTGGAAGCTGGGCTAATGGGAAATCTAAGATTAAGAAAATTGCGATTAGAAGATGAAAAGCGTTATTTATCTTATCTAAGTGAATGGAAAAATGATGAAGAAATCACCCCACATAGCAATGTGATGATGGGATTAAGTTACAAAGATTACCTAGATATACTAGAAAAAAGAGAAAAAGGGTTATATCAACCTGAAACAAGAGTACCAGATATTACCTACGTTTTAATAGATGAACAAGGTGATATTTATGGATCACTCAATTTAAGATTAAAACTAAATGAGCACCTACTTAATTATGATGGACATATCGGATATGGTATCGCACCATCAAAAAGAAGTCAAGGCTACGCGAAATTAATTTTAAAACTGGGGTTGGACATCTGTAAAAAAAGAGGGTTTGAAAAAGTTCTCGTGACGTGCGATGAAGAAAACATCGCATCAGAAAAAGTGATTTTATCACAAGGTGGTATCTTAGAAAACATCGTCTGGAAAAATGACGGTTATATCAAACGCTATTGGATTAACATAAAATAAAACAACAGGAGAATTTATGAAACAAGTAATAATTATTAGTGGTTATCGTGGAACAATGAAAACAACCGTAGCAAACCGTTTAAGTAAGGATTTAGATGTTGTATGTTTAAGAAGAACATCAATCTTGGAATCTTTATCAAGATCACTTACATGGACAGATAAGTATGATAAATTAGGTTTGAAGATTGCAGCTCATAATCTCATGATTAAATTGATGCAAGAAGTCTTAGAAGCAACGCAACGTGTTATCTTAGTGAGTAACTTTAATGAAAAAGAAATAATTGATTTGTTAACACTATGTAAAATGAGAGAATTTGACACAATTAATGTCTTTCTTTCCGGAGATAATGATATCATCTATGAACGTTTTGTAACAAAACAAAAATATACTAATCCCATCAATAAAATTGATGAGATTACTGATTTTAAAACATTTTTTGCTGATTTGATACTCTTTGATGAAACGCTTTACGGAGAAGATGTCATCGATGTGGATACAACGGATTATAGCGAATATGATTATTTAAAAATCCGCAAACAAGTACTTGAAAGACTTCGCTAAATCATATATATTATAGGTGAGTTTAAGTAGTTTAAGGAAGTGATCTTAATGACCTTATGCGCGATTGGCTTTGCAGTTTTACTTGTGATCCTATTCATTTATTTGGAACTCACAGATAAACCTAGAACATCCATGCTTTCAAAAGGTTTTGCAAGTTTTGGTTTTATCTTAGTATTTGCGAGTGCACTTTATGAGAAAATTGATATGGGAAATCATTTGTTTATCGTAACCTCCCATTATCTTAACACCTTAACGATTTCTCTTATCTTTCTTTTAGGTTTAGTATGTGGTTTACTAGGTGATTTATATCTTGCGATTAGACCTTTAGAGAAAAAAGAAGCAGATAAGTGTGTCATTAATGGAGGTATCCTTTATTTCTCACTAGGACACATCTTCTATTTCATTGCTTTGTTACTCCTAGGAAAGTTCAGTTACTTATCACTCATCTTGGGTATTGTGATGACAATCGTTATTTATTTTGGAAGTCAAATACTTAAATTTGAAATGGGAAAAGCAAAAATCGCAAGTTTAATCTATACATTCATTATCTTTATGTTTGTAGGGCAAGCCGTAGGATTTGCAGGTTTTAAAGATTATAATACATTTTCTGTGATGATTTTAGTTGGAGCAATCCTCTTTAGTATTTCAGATTTAATCTTAGCACCCATCTATTTTAAGGAATCTTATCCCAAGTGGATGATTATTATAAATTATATTACCTATTATGGAGCACAGCTCTTAATTGCAGCATCTATACTTTATATAATCTAACCAAAAAGGCCTTCTGGTCTTTTTTTTAATGAATAATGTCATATATTGTTGACATTATGTAAGATATATTGTATATTTAAGGCATATCGAGGTAGAATAATGAATTTCAAAATGAAAGCTGCTCGAGCAGAAAAAGGATTGTCACAAGAAAATCTTGCAAAAATCATCGGTGTCAGTAGACAAACGATTCTTTTAATTGAGCAGGGCAACTATAACCCGACTTTAAATTTGTGCAGGGCTATCTGTATTGCACTTGATCGTAGTTTGAATGATTTATTTTGGGAGGTTAAAAATCATGACTAATGAAAAAAGCACACATCAATTAAATGATGTCAAGCGAAAAGTATTGTATTACATCTTTGGTCTGGCGATTGTATCACTCATCATCAAATACACAAGTGGGACGGGTATTAGAATCAGGTCATCGATGGCTGAGATCTATGTCATCGTCTTATCGATTTTCTTTATCAGTACATTATGTTGTAGAACTTTAGGCATTCCTGAAAAAGATCCTCATATCAAAGTTGAACAATCGAAGTGGATTCACATTGGTTTTCATGTCATCATTTGGGGAATGCTTGGATTTCATTTTATCTCATTTTTGTTTAATCCAATTATTTCAATCACTGAAAGTTTTTCATACTTTTCATTTTTTACGCTAACTGGATTTATCATTGCTGAAGTAATCATTAAAAAACATCATTCATATATTAACTATAACATCATCGAAACTGATCGAAAGAACTACTTTAAAGCTGTTTTATTTCAAATAAGTAGATTATGGTTTATTGCACTTGGCTATGCTGTTTTAGTGTTCAGTCTTTCTCTGACACTCGATGTATTAGCCATCGATGTCATCAATATTTGGATGATCATCATGATTATCTTTATTTGGATCAGTATTCAATATCTATTCCTTTCAATTTATGAACGAATTGATTATGAAGAAAAAGGACAACAAAAAGAAGAAGTGCCTTTCTACTTAACAAAAAAAACAATGCTATTTGGAATGTCTTTAATCATATTTGCAGTTCTTCAGCAAGTTGTTACACTACTTAATATTTGTTTTTATGTGAATAATCATTATCAGTATTACCAAGGACTCAACAATTTAAGTCAATTCTTTACGTTGTGGTGGTATGATTTTGCAGTCGTAGGTATACTTTTCGGTTATACAATCTATTCGCATCTTAAAAAGATACCTTTCAAGAAGCCAACTTTCATTAAAATTATTTTAGTTGTCATTTGGCTACAACTCATCTATCGTGTTCTCAATTCATCTGTATTAGTTTATCAATACCAGATTATCAATGCTTTCAATCTACAAAGTTTCAATCAAATCAGTGACATCATGTATTTAGTTGGTATCATCGTTAATATTTTATTATTAGTAAGTGCAATCATCTTTTATCCTTTCATGCATAAAAACCATTTTCCAGCACTAAAGACAACCTTGATCATCTTTATTTTACCCTTTGCATATATCATTGCTGTTGAGTTTTTCTATCCACTTACTGGAACACCTGAGATGATTTCAATTAAGATGCATATCATCTTGTTGATTCAATACGCTTTAATGGGAATACTATCTTGTTTTGTATTTAATAAGTTATGCATAACACCTCTTGATAAAAGATTAACAGAAGCAAATATACTTCTTAAAAAGGAATTATTATGACACACCACTATGATTGCATCATTCACAATCAAATCCCTGACAAGGCCTATATAAAAGGTCCTATCGTCGATTTACATCTTATCGGATTTTTTAGTGAGCACTTAATCGATCATATTCCTTATTACTGGTACGAGATTCTTGTGGGAGGACATAGTGTCGGTAAAATATCCTTAAGACTCGGTTATAATGAGACCTCAATTGTCAATGGTCAAGTAGGATATGAAATAGATGATGCACATCATGGACATTCTTATAGTTACTATGCTTTAGAAATGATAAAGATACTTGCTATGGATCATGGCTATAGATACTTAATCATCTCAACATCAGTTGATAACATGGCATCACAAAAAATTATTAGAAAAGCACATGGCGTTTTAATAATACCCGATTATATCGTTCCTTCAGATCATATCTTTCATGTCTTAGGTAAGCCAAAAATAAATGTTTATGAAATTAAGTTAGGATGACAAAATGAAACTAGAAGTAAGAAAAAGAATGGGACACCTAAAAGAAAATAAACCACCATTGGTCTTTGTCCACGGGGCTGCAGGTGGCGCATGGTATTTTGAGCATTTCTTAGATTATTTTGATGCACAGGGCTATGACTGTTATGCAATCAGTTTAAGAGGTCATGGACAAAGTGAAGGTTATGAAGCACTTGATTCATATAAGCTCATAGATTATGTATCAGATGTTAAAAGTGTGATTGATACACTTGATCGAAAACCGATTTTAATTGGTCACTCGATGGGTGGAGCAATCACTCAAAAATATATAGGACTATATCAAGATGATCTAGAAGCTGCAATTCTATTAGCTTCAGCACAAGCAGGAGGCATCGAAAAAGATTCTCCTTTGGGACTCTTTTTTAGTGATGCTAAGTCTTTTCTAAGAATGTTTCGACAAGGTCATCCAGGTGAAAAGATTTCATTGGGAAACATCATGAATGATACAATTTTTTCAAATCGGTTTAATTCTCATGAACTCAAAGAAATTAGAAAGAAGTTAACAAAAGAATCGCTTTTAGTCAAAAAAGACTTACTTAAACCTTTTATTGATGAAAGTATTGAAGTTAAAATTAAAGTTGGTGTGATTGGTTCATATGGAGATCATATTGTGAGGGTGGAACAAACAATGAAAACAGCAAATGCTTTTGGTGTAAAACCGATATTTATACCAAACGTCTGTCACTTTATGACAATTGATCCAGAATGGGAATGTGTAGCAGCTGCAATCCTTAAATGGATAGAGGGTTAAATGTCATTGTTTTATGGCTTAAATATATAAATATTAGTGTAGAATGACTGTATAACCCGTCAATTTAAAGAGATGTGTCATAATTAGTATCAAATTAGAAATGATTTAGAAGTATATTAAGCATATAATTATAGTAAATACAAATAATGGGGGCAATATAATGAATCAAATTTTAGCTATTTCGAAAGACAAAACAATATTTAGTGAGCTTGATTCCATATTAACCAAAAATGATTCAATAGTAACGCATATTACTGTTGAAGTTTTTGACCATAATATCTATAAAATTGATAGTTTTGATTTCATTCTAATCCATTTAGAATTCACTGAAAAAATGAATGATAGTCTCTTATCTTTCGTCAAGAGTGAAGCGAGATGTCCAGTATACGTTTTTTCAACATTATCTGAGGTCAGCTGCAAAATTCATTATATGGAGCATGGTGCAGAAGGATGTATCGAAATTCCTTTTTCAGCACCTTTAACTGCAGCAAGAATCAATTCAGTGATTAGATATACAAAAGAAGTAAAAAATAGAGTTCGTCAAATTCATGATTTCGGAAGATTAATCATTGATCTTGATAATAGAACAATCCAAAATGATTTTGTTAAGTCTCATTTAACAAATGTTGAATATAAAATACTACAACTTTTAATTGATAGCCAAGATCAAGTCATCTCAAAAGAAAGTATTATTAACCACGTTTGGGACAAACACACATCAGCAACTGATAATGCATTAGGCATTCACATCACGCGATTAAGAAAAAAATTAAATTGTTGTGATGCATTTCAAGTCATTGAAACTGTATGGGGACTAGGGTATAAATTTAATTATTTGCTCTGCAAGAGTTTAGCTGCAAATTAATGAAAATAATTAGAATATATCTGAAAAATCCCACTATACCACAAGACAATTTTGTGATACCTTATTTTATGTAAAGATTTTATCTTTAAATTAGAGGTGAAAAAATATGGAAAAAACGGCAATCATATTATACTCCAAGACAGGAAATACTTTAGGTGTGGGAAATAAGCTTAAAGAAATTTTAAAGTGTGACTTATTTGAAGTTAAAGCTGCTTCAGACGATCCAGGCATCGCACATCCTGAGTTAACTGTTATACCAGATGTCACTGCTTATGACCATTTGATATTTGGTGCACCAGTACATGCATTTAGACTTGCAAAAGTTATGGAAGCTTATTTAAAGCAATGTCCGGATTTAGGTGGAAAGAAAGTAGATTTATATATCACGCATTTCTTTTGGTTCGCTTGGATGGGTGGTAACAAATCTTTGCGTCAAATGAAAAGAATTGTTAAAGCTAAAAATGGAGAACTTGGCTCTATGACTTCAATCAATTGGAAGTCAAAGAAAAGAAATCGTGTTATCAAAGCTTTGTTAGATAGTTTCGAATGAGGAGATTATATAAAGTTTTAATTATTTTATTGATTGTTATCGTCATTATTGGTGCTTCAGGAGCTTATTTCATTAATAAAGCAAATCAAGCACTTGAAGAATTAGTTAATACACAGATATGTGGAGTTAATCCCACGCTATATGATGATGGTGTTTATGAAGGAACGTATAAAGTGTTTCCAATTGAAGTCATTGTCAATGTTCACATTGTTAATCATGAGATTACACAAATTGATTTAGTTAAACATGTTAATGGTCAAGGTCAAGATGCTGAGATTATCTTGGGTGATATCATTAATGCGCAAAGTATTGACATCGATATTATCACAGGAGCAACCTATAGCTCCTTAGTCATCTTATTAGCTGTCCAAGACGCAATACCCCAGAATGTGTGTCTAGAATAGATATTCTTGTCATAGTGAAGGCTATTTATTACTTTTTTCTTAATTCTGTGATATGCTATATTTATAATATAATTCAAAAATTATGAGATGTATGGAGTAAAGTATGAAAAACACGAAGACACAAAGATTCATTCAAATCTTAATGTATATGCTTTTAGATGTTGTTGCTATCACTGTAACTTATTTAATGGCTATTTTTATGTTTCGTGTTGTAGACATAACTATTGAATACGATTTACTTATTATCTGGTTACCTATTGTTTTAGCTTTTAAGTTAATATTTTTCCATTTTGCTGGATTATATAGAATGTTGGTTAATCATGTCGGTTTTGAAGATGTGATTAAGATAGTGATTGTTTCCATCTTATCAAACGTGGTCATCGTTATCTTTATCGCTCTTTCAAATATCATGTTCATGTACAAATCAGCATTCATTTTTATTACACCAGTTGAAATTGGATTGCTCGCATTACCTAGACTTTCTAATAGAATTATAACTTATGTTAAAACAAATATGGACTGGAGCAAGGCACTAGGTAGAAGAACATTAATTGTTGGTGCTGGATCTGCTGGTGAAATGGTCGTTAAAGAAGTCTATAGAAATAAAGACTTAAACAATATACCTGTTGCATTTCTTGATGATGATGAAAATAAAATTGGAAATAGATTATCAGGTATTAAGATTATAGGACCTATATCTGAGGTTCAAAACTTCTTAGATGAACTGAAGATTGAAGAAGTCATCATCGCAATCTCAAAAATCCCTCAAACAAAATTAAGAGATCTTATCGAACTCGTGACACAAAAGAATGTCAGAATTAAACGATTGATTAGTATGACCGATGTTTCTGATGGTGCTAAAACAAAGATTATTGATGTTAAAATCGAAGATTTGCTCAATCGAGAAGAAATTCATTTAGAGGATGAACATATCAAAGGCTTTATTGAAGGAGAAACTGTTTTAGTCACTGGTGGTGGAGGATCCATTGGTAGTGAGTTATGCCGACAAATCTCTGAACTTAAACCTAAACAAATTATCATATTTGATATTTATGAAAATAATGCTTATGACATTCAACAAGAAATCTTAAGAAAATTTAGTAAGCGTAATGAAGCATTCGATTTAGTCGTTAGAATTGGTAGCGTATATAATGCGAAAAGACTTGAAGATATTTATAAAGAATTCAAGCCTACACTGGTTTTTCATGCTGCAGCATATAAACATGTGCCTTTGATGGAAGATAGCGCTGTAGAGTCTGTTAGAACCAATGTGATAGGAACTTATAATGCAGCTAGACTTGCTAAGAAGTATAAAGTGGAAAAATTTGTCTTAGTAAGTAGCGATAAAGCAGTGAGAGCGACAAACATTATGGGAGCAACGAAACGTTATGCTGAGCTTATCATCCAGGAACAACAAAATGGAAAGAGTGAAACGAAGTTTAGTGCAGTTAGATTTGGTAATGTTTTAGGTAGTAATGGTAGTGTTATTCCATTATTTAAGAAACAAATTGAAGATGGTGGTCCTATTACTGTAACGCATGAAGACATCACAAGATACTTTATGACGATACCTGAAGCTGTTGGTTTAATTCTTCAGTGCGGTGTTTATGCCAAAGGTGGAGAAGTCTTTATCTTAGATATGGGTGAACCAGTAAGAATTTATGAATTAGCTGAAAAAATGATTAGTTTAACTGGACTTCGTCCACATGAAGATATAAAGATTGAAATTACTGGACTGCGTCCTGGTGAGAAGTTATTTGAAGAATTGCTTGTAGATCATGAACATGGTGAACAAGGTAGAACACCAAATGATAAGATCTATATTGAGAAGCAAAGAGATGTTGAAAGTCAAGAGCTTGAATTAGATCAAATTATTGAAACACTCGAAGTTAAAAATAATGAAGAGATTAAAGTGTTTGTAGGAAGTATTATTGATACTTATAAGAGAAATAGTGACTAGTTTTATTTATCAAAATTAGCTCCGTAACCCATTACTTTGAACTGTCGATTACATCATCATTGTTATGAAGGGTTATGAAAACAAAGACGTATTTTTAATAAAAACCAGTATATGGCAGGACAATTCCCTGCCTTTTTTAATGCACTATATTAAAATAGAAAAATTGATTGTATCACAAACTAATTTGAAAGTATTTGATATAAATTAATGAGAATCACACATTATTCCAACAAATAAACCTCAACAAATGCATATTATACCCACGAATAATTATTTTCTATTGCATATTACACCAGGGAATGCTATAATTCAATTAGGTGATTGCTATGAAAAGAAAAATATATAAAGACTTACTTGAATGGAAAAATAACGAACTCTCTCAATCGTTGCTAATTAAAGGTGCAAGACAAGTTGGAAAAACATTTATAGTTAAAGCGTTTGGGAAAACAGAATTTAATCATATTTTATATCTTAATTTCGAAGATCAACTTGATATGAAAAAGGCTTTTGATGATATGCCAAATCCAGATGAAGCTATAAAAACTCTACAAGCTTACGGCATCTCACAAAACATCTTTAATATCGAGGGAAAAGAAACATTGATTTTCTTAGATGAAATACAAATGTGTAAAAGAGCATACTCGCTTCTTAAGTCATTAACTGAAATGAAGAAGTATAGAATTATTGCAAGTGGTTCATTACTTGGAATCAATTTAAATGGAGATTTTCTTGATCCGGGTCCTGCAGTTAAACACATCGAAATGTTTCCAATGGATTTTGAAGAATTTTTATGGGCTGTTCATGGAGAAGAAATTAAAGATATGATTAAAAGCATTAAAATAGATACTTTAGAAGGGAAACTTGTCAATCAGATTTTACATGATACCTTAAATAATGATATGAAGGATTATATCATTGTTGGTGGTATGCCTCAAGTTGTTTTAGAGTTTTTAAACTCAAAAGATTTAGGTGCAGTGTTTTTAAAACAAGAAGGGATTATTACTTTATATAGAAGCGATATACAGCAATATCAATCTACACAGGATAACAAGATAAAAACACTGAAATGCTTTGATTCAATTCCAAATCAATTTTCCAAAGATAATCATCGATTTATGTATAGTGCAGTACAGGAAAATAAAACAGCTAGATATTTTGGAAATGCGATAGATTGGCTTGAACATACGGGTAACACTGAAAAGTGTTATCATGCTGATCATTTACGAGGTTCTTTAATAGATGGAAAAGGATCTCTTTTCAAATTATATATGAATGACATTGGACTATTAGTCTCGATGTTGGGACAAGATTATATTTATAAAATACAAAACGATGAACTTGATTTGTTTAAAGGCGCTTTATATGAACAACTATTAGGACAAATGTTAATTGCAAAAAAAGTCAAACTGTACTATAAACGAATAGGTGATTTTGAAATAGATTTTCTCATTGAACATCGCGGAAAGATTCTCCCCATTGAATGTAAATCAGGAGGAAATACAAAATCAAAATCTTTAAAAAGTTTTGTTGATAAATTCAGTCCAGATAAAGCTTTTAAGGTTTCTTTGAACAACATAAATACCTCAAATAAAATAATTAAAGCCATACCTCATTATGTATTTGCATTATTGAGCATTCAAGAATTAGTTTCCTTATAAATAACTATTCTTATTAATCTCTTTAAATATAATGAAGACCCATTTAAGGTAATAAAGATGTGGACTGCTACAAAAAAGTAGAATCTAATCTTTGAACTTGCAATATAAAATTAGACATTCCAAATGTTATAAATAAATAAAGTTTATTGGTTAACTTCAAAATTCAAGTAAAAAGTACCCTATTAAAGTACTATACAATAGAGTACTTTTTATGATTGGAGACTAACGATGAATATTCATCCTTTAGAATTATTGATTATTTCATATCTTGCACAGTCACCAATCATATAGAACTGTCGATTACTATGTCGTTTCTATGAACGGTTTAACATCCTTTACACTAAAATCTACAATTACCCTAATGACAGACTTAAATCTGTCATTTTTTTTCGTTTTATAGTTGAAATTACCTTTTTAAACTTCAAGACAACACAGAATGATACTTAATGGCTTTATATGGCGATAATTTAATTTAGTAAATCTTTAAATAGCGTAAATTCTTTCACACTAATTCTATAATATTACTTTAATTTCACACTTAAGCATTATTTTATTAAAGTACTTGAATTACTCAATATAGTGATTAAATGTAACTCTATAATAAGGCAAACTAAGGTTCTCTAAAAATGATGTAATACAATTCAATCCAATATTTTACAAATTTAATTTATAGTGCTATAATTATTATATAAAATATATTGCATATAAAAGAAGGTTTTAATATGTATGTAGATGTACTTCATAATTTGTTTCAAGAACGTGAACCAATCTTAAAAGATGAACTAAAGAAAGTTATTCGAATTAATAATGAAAACTCGTTTAATCAAGCCTTATCAAATATGGTTCTTTTTGGTGTTTTAAAAAGATTCGAGAACGGAATTTATTATATTCAAAGCTCTAATAAAAAGTTCAAAGATTTAAAACCTTCCATTAATGATATTATTTATAAGAAATATCTTAAAAATAACGAAGGAATACGTTCAGGAGCATATTTGCTATATAAATATAAATTTACTTCTCAAGTTTCAAAATATTATGAAATATTGAGTAATAACGTATCTTCAAGTACTAGATCGAAAAAGGAATACAATGGGAAAGTAATTGTTTCTTCTCCCAAGTTTAAAATCAATAATGATAATATACAATACTTAGAATTTTTAGAAATAATTAAACATATTGATTTAGGCGATTATCATTTTAATGAAAGCATTGAGAAACTGTCTGATCTGTTTCTTGACTTGAAATTAGATAAAGATTTATTAGTTAAGTATAGTAATTATTATAAAGGAAATCGTTTGTCTTATTTTCGTAAATCTGTGGAAGAGGTAATTCTTTATGGAAAAAGTATATGAGCTTTATTTAGAACTTCGTGATTCCAAACCAAAAATATGGCGAACACTTCAAGTGAGTCAAAAAATGTCAGTCGCAGAATTTGCATACATTGCATTAGTCTTATTCGAAATGCAGGCAAGTCACTTATTTAAAGTTAATGTGTCCAAAGGTGCAATGCTGGTTGAAGAGTATCGGAAGAAACTAGGTAATGAATTTGATGAGCAATTATTTAAGAAAGAGCATCCAGAAATACATACAATTAGATATAGATATGAATTGCTGGATATGATTGATCCAAAGTTTATCTTTGATAAAGATAATGACATTATTCATAATGTGTGTAAAGAGAAATTAAAACATGCCATTTCAATGATTGGTGAATGTATGGAATTATGGTATGATTTCGGGGATGATTGGTTTATTGATATTAAACTCAAGTATATATTTGATGCAGATGATTCAAATATATTACCGAGTGTAATAGATGGAGAAGGATTTGGCATTATTGAAGACTGTGGTGGCGTTTGGAGACTAAATGATATCATCAAAGCATTTAACAGTCAGAAATCCAAAGCATATCAAGAATATAGAGATTGGTTAGGTATCGATGACTTTGATTTTTCATTATTTGAAATTGAGGAAATGAATCAAAGGTTACAAGTAATTCCAAAAATCTATAAACGCAGCTATGAAGACAAAAAATCACCGACAGATCAAGAAATCGATTATATTGAAAGAAGAAAATAAACAAGTAAAAGACTCCGATGACAGGTATTATTGTTATGGAGTCTTTTTTATCATTCATTATTAAAGTATATCTATGCAACATATTGACAAATGCATAGAATTACTGTAATATATATGCGAGGTGATAAAATGTTCTATACTTATGATGAAGTGATTAAAAAATATAAAAATGATTATCAATTAAAGAAAGCAATTCTAAGAAATGAGATTTTGAAAGTGAAGTCGGGGTTGTATTCTGATAAAGAATTGAGTATGGATACTCCAGAGGTTTTCATCAAGAGACAGGATGCTGTTTTAACTCTACATTCAGCTTTTCATTATCATGGTGTTACAGATTATGTTCCTGATTTTACTTATATTGCTACACCAAGAAATGCATATCCAATAAAGGATAACGATATCAAACAAATTTTTATGTCTGGTAAATATCATTCAATTGGAATAGAAGAATATAATCAAGATGGAAATATTATTAGAGTCTATAATTTAGAACGAACTCTAATCGAATTAATCCGTTATGAATCCAAAATACCTTTTGAAGAATATCATCATGTTCTACGAAAGTTTCGAGACAAAAAAGACAACCTAAATTTCAATAAATTAATGACTTATGCCAAGCAATTCAAATCTTATAAAAAAATAGTTAATATAATCCAAAATTCTATAATGTAAGGGAGCCCAATAAATGAAATTGAAAGATATTGTTGATTCTATACGAGAAGATGGTTTCAAATTGAATCGAGCTAAAGTAAAAGCTTGTCAAGAAATATTCATGATGAAACTATCTTGTTCAAAATATCGAGATTCCGTTTTATTAAAAGGTGGTACTATCATGTATCAACTGACAAAAGAGCAAAGGAGAAGTACTGAGGATTTAGATGTTGATTTGAAGAAACTCAGTATATCGGATCAAAATTTAATTGTAGTATTTAATCGTATAGGTGCAATTGATGTTGGCTTAGGAATTAAATTCGAAGTAATTGTAGATAAGATTACATCCTTAAAACATGAAGCATATGAAGGTAAAAGATTAATTCTACTATTTTCAGATTTGTTTAAGAATACACTTACTTTGAAATTAGACATAGGTGTGCATACCCAGTATCTTATTGAGCAAGATAAATTAATTTTTGACATCACTTACTCAGATAAAGGTATTGAATTGCTTGCGAATCCTGTTGAACAGATGATTGTTGAAAAGACAAGTTCTTTTATTAAGTTTGGTGCATTATCTACAAGAATGAAAGACTTATTTGATATTTATTATCTAATTAAGAATCAAACATACTCAAAACAAAAAGTGGTGGAGTTAATTCACCTGTATTTTGTTAATACTGGCCAAGCGCAGTCTCTGGACCAGTATATTAATTCTATGACTGGACTCCTAAAGTCAGATATATTTATTGGTAATTTTTCAAGAAGCGATAATTGGACTGGCAGCGACATAAACACAATCTTAGAAGAATTAATATTATTTTTTAATGGAATAAAATAAAAAAACATGATTATATCCACACAATCAATGCTTTCCTGTATTCATCATTATATAAATTCATAGTGAAACATGATTCACTGAATGATGTTTCACTAAAGATTCATTGAGATCAATACAATTGCGTGCGTCCCATGTAATTTGCCATAATAAGAGTAATTTATTAAAATGCATGAATTCTATTTAGCTGTTTTTTAATATAGTAATTATTTGCACTTGAATACCGATTCTGCGAAATATTGTTGTATCTACATGATTCATTTTGTGCTCAAAGCACAATCGTATCTAGAAAGCATTTGTAGAGTTGACTAATTAAAATGGCTATGGGATAATGTAAGTAGACATAAAAGTCTAAAAAATAATTGTATTTATAATATGCAGTTAACGTCTAAACTAAGAGCACAAAAGGTGGAAAATGCTTGACTTTTTGTTGTTTTTATACTTCTCACGGTGACCCATTAGTTTGGACTGTCGGTTGCATAGTCATGGCTATGAAACGTTATGAAATCAAGGATGTATTTTTACTTATATGCAGCAAAAAGGGT
>Ga0268278_1000345_pt1 | contig 34371 bp, 22 predicted proteins | sample saktaG_3_FD_190135 | JGI IMG/M metagenome (GOLD analysis project Ga0268278, IMG submission 190135) | Saline water microbial communities from Sakinaw Lake, British Columbia, Canada - sak_2010_1_5_55m | ecosystem: Environmental > Aquatic > Non-marine Saline and Alkaline > Saline ...
GGGGTAACAATCCGGTGCCACACCCACCAACCACCCCAGGCAGCCTTAAAAGACTGCGCTACATTGATTGGATTATGGTCTAACATGTAGCGCAGGGCTTTAGCCCTGCCAGGGTGGGGTAACAATCGATGCCACGCCCGTCAGCCACCCCAGGCAGCCTTAAAAGACTGCGCTACATTGATTGGATTATGGTCTAACATGTAGCGCAGGGCTTTAGCCCTGCTTGGGTGGGGTAACAATCGGTGCCACGCCCGTCACCACCCCAGGCAGCCTTAAAAGGCTGCGCTACATATTTGGGGGAATAAAAAAGGGGATGGCATTCGCCACCACCTGCTTTATATTTCAGGCAGGGAAGCCTGCTTGCGGAGCTTTCTGTAGACGTAGACCAGGCTGACAACCCACACGATAGCCAGGATAGAGCTAATGATGATGCCTACCCATAACCCCAGTGGGGCCGACCTCATTACTATGGGCGCGAATTTGATAGTAGCCATCCAGTCGCCCACCGCCTTGAAGGGTGCCCCTAGCGTGTCCCAGAACGAAGTGGGTTCCGGTGCTGCAGGGGATACAGGGGATGGCGGTGGTACCGCTTGAGTCACGAAGCTGAACGTAGCGCTCCAGTCGCTCGGCGCTGGCTCGACACACATCACTCGCCAAAAGTAGTTGCTGCTGTAGTCCAGCGTGCCCTGGTACTCGTAGGCGGTGGTAGCTACTTCGGCATCAGCCAGGACATCGGTCAGTGCCGCATCCTTAGCCAGGACGAACTTGTACTTCGTGGTGTCCTTGAACGGTGACCAGGAGAAGGATGCCGGTGAAGTTGGGCAGCCGATGCAGCCGTTAACCGGCGACAGCAGCTTCAGCCCGTAGTAGTCAGCCCTTACCGGCAGACCAGCCTTGATGGTGAAGCTCCTGACTTCAGACCATGGACTGCGGACAATCTGTCCGGTAGCGCATTCGCGGACTTTCAACCGCCAGTAGTAGGTATGACCGCATTCCAGATTGCCATATTGGGCTATCTCAGATGAAGCCATAGTATTCTGACCACCTGCCGGGATGTAGCAGCACGGGGTAGTGACATCGGCTGGTGACAGGTAACCGGCATCGGCATCTTCGCTAACCCAGTCAATCACTCTTATACTGAAATCCTCATTCTTAGCTACCTCGATGTCGTAGGCAGCGGCTACGCAGAGCTGCTCCCAGCAGAGGTCAATTTCCTGGGCTCTGCCCGATACCGGGTCGCAGCCGATGAGCATCTCGTCCTCAGTCGTCAGCGCCGGTCCAACCTTTGCCATGCAGTCGGTGAAGGCCCAAAGCATACCTTGGGTGGGCGGAGCGTAGCCTCGGGCATCAAGAGCATACAGAGTAGTGTCGGTGTCCATCGTCAGGCAGCCGCATTTCTTGAGCGACCATGGCTCGCGAGTGAATTCGATACCATTGCTAAGGCCTTGGTCAAGGCAATCCCAGACGATGCCCGGCTTGGGCATGCCGTCGAGCGGGTACAGGGTGCGGCACACACCATCCGTTCCTCCATCGTGGGCTGAGTATAGAGCGTGTTGCCCACCAGCCCCGGTGAAGGCAAGCTGCAGCCCGTACTGGCCAACAGCGTGTGGAACATTGGCCGGCGAGCCGACAGCACCATTGGCTGCATCCATCATGTCGAGGCTTCCCCAGCTGCCAACGATGGGGATAGTGGCAACAGTATTGCGATAGACGGTGCCGGTGTCGGAATCGTCAGCAACATAGACAGTATAGTTATTGTCGAAATCAGGGTCGAAAGCGACATGGACATTGCCTGAAGTCGGTAGCCTCGCGCAGAGCTCGGCAAAGCTCTCACCTCCGTCGGTTGAAATGGCTGCTGGATAGGCAGTGGCGTTATAGTTAGCATCGGCACCTACCAGCACCTTGCCTTCAGGCTGGGCGGTAATCATGTGTGCAGTGCTAATGGTGGAATCGACATCAGGCTCAAGGCTTGACCAGGAAAGGCCCGTATAGGGCATCTTTTGCACCAGTCCGCTGGAGCTGAGATTATACAGGATGGTAGTCGATTCAACGGCAAAGTCCTGAATTGCATTTCTAGGGTTGATAGTAGACCAGCCGTCGCCAAAGTCCGCCGACCATGCCTGCGCCGTGGTAGTCTGAGCTGCCCAGAAGAGCACGTCGCCGTTCGTCCTGTCCGGTGGGAGCCTCAGCAAAGGCGCGTTGCTCTGTATGTCTTCACAGTCCAGTGCCGACGGCCGACAATATACCCTCTCGTAGTAAAAGCCGAGGGAATACACCGGCAGAGGTGATGCAACATTGGAATTGATGGTGGTGCGCCACACGCTGTCCATCTGCAGGCATGAAGGATTTGCGGTCGTATTTTCGCTGACCGAAGCCAGGTACAGGGTGGTACAATCGGCTGCTGCGGCAACATCGTTGAACCAATCAATTGTGGTATCAATCAGGCCCAGCTGGTTCCAGGTCTCACCGTTGCTGCGGCTTAAAGAGAATGCCGATTCATCATCGGGGATTGGGGCGTTAAGCAGGCCACCGTACCAGCCGGACCAGCCGGCGCCGAAGCCGCGTGGAGATGCCCCGGTGGCACAGCAGGCTAGTGAGCCATCAGCACTCCAGGCGACCTGGGCATTGCCGTTTCCCTGTGTCGTCGTGATGCAGGTGGCCTGTCCGGCAGCGCCCGTAGGCGACTTCATTGATGGGAACCAGCACGGAATGGGACAGGTGGTCGGTAAATCGGTAAACCAGGTGGGCACGGTGGCTGTGCAGGCGTGGCCGACGACTTCACCTGCCAGGAGCTTGCCTGAAGCATAGCTGCCAAAGTAGGTAATGCTGCCAATCCTCTTGAGGGTGTTGCCACCGAGGTCCATCAGTGTATAGACGACGCTGTCATCGATGCGGAAAATGCCGACACTCTCAATGCCATCACCTCCATCGTCGGTGCTGACATAGGCACGGCGCAGGTTGGATGACTGGCCGGAGAAGCCAGACGGCAGCTCAAGGTCGGCGCTAACAATATCAGTCGCGTCGGGTGAGTCATTAACGAATGCGTTCGACACCAGGACGGAATCGAAGACCCAGCTATCAATGTCATTGTCGCTGAGGTCACGCAGGGCGACATCGTAGTACGTGTCGCCTCCTAGAGCGGTAGCGTAGACCACGGCCAGGGCGGCGTCACTGACATAAGTTGGTGAGAACTTCAGCGCCAGGATATCAGCATTGGTGCCGGCGGTCGCAGGGATAACGCTCTGCAGATTCCAGCTCCTGAAACCGGCGCACGGTAGCACATAGATGCGGAAGACGCCAGCAGCGGTGCCATCCCGGATGCCGACAGCGATATCGCGCTTGCCGCCATAGTCGGGGGAGATATCAATAGCGCCAACAACCGCATTGCCGGTTGCGCTGGCGAGCTGAGTGCACTCCCACGCAGCGCCAGCATTCTCCGTGACATACATCTCCACGGGGGCATTAGTAGTATTGCCGCTGGTGACCACAGCCCACAGATTAGGGTCATCAGGAGCTATTGCCACATCCCATACTGCACGTTCCCCACCCATTGCGGAATCCAGAAGACGGTCTTTATTATCGCTCCAGATAATGCCAGTCGTATCTGTGGCATACAGGTCGATGTCACCTGCACCGACGGTTACCGCGGCAATTATGGTGGTACCATCGCTGCCAACGGCTATCTTGTTAACCTCAGACCCGTGCAGAATGTCGTGCTTGCCGGGCACCGAACCTGGCATGTCCAGCGTGTCCCACTTGCAGATGCCGGGGGCAGCCTCCGTGTGTGATGCCCTCGCCAAGCTACATGGCACTACAACGCCGGCCACCAGTACCACCGCCACTATCAGCCGAAATATGCTCGGATGCTTCCTTTTATTCATGCCTGCTCAGCTTTATTGGCTCCCTTACCGAACTCAGACTGCGTCGGCACCAAGGCAAGACTCTGGCGTGGAAACATCATCTCAGTTGATGCCATCACCTTGGCCGGGGTTGTGTAGTCTCATCCGTACTATTGTACCATTATAGTCAAGACATTGGCTAGGGGTGTATAAAAAATTTCAAAAGTGGACTGTCTTTTGGATGTGAGAGTCACCTGTCTACAGGGGAGATCCCCCAAAACCCCACCGAGATTGCCACGGCACTCCGTGCCTCGCAACGGCAGTATGGTGGTTGTCTTTGCGAGGAGCGCTAGCGACGAAACAATCTCGGCGGACGGGCGTGAGGGGGAACGAAGCACTCCTCCACAGCCTCACCAATCCCAATGTACAGACAAGTCTTTAGACCTGTCCGAAAGCGGACAGACCTGAAGGTCTGTCCCTACAAGATGATAGCTACTGTAAATCCTGAATCTCGCCCACTACCCCAGGCAGCCTTTGCGGTGCGCCGACCCCGCTACTCGGAAGCCAATAGTTGGTTTACTGCTTCGAAAGCATTGATGCGCCCGCTGCCAACACTGCCGGTGCCAAGTTCATCGCAGCTAACCTCGATGGCTTGCCGAACCTCGTCATTCATCAGGCCATTACCGCTATGGTCACTCGCCACACTGAAAAGCAAGGCGGCTACTCCGGATACATAGGCGGCTGCCATCGAGGTACCGCTCTTGTAACCATAGTCGCCAAACGGCAGTGTAGAGTAAATGCCGACTCCTGGAGCCGCCACATCCACCCAGTCGCCCTGCACCGACCAGGGAGCTACGGAGTCACTGGGGTCAGTGGCTGCCACAGCCAGGCAATTAGGGCAGCCGGCGGGATATGCCATTCTTGCGGCCAAATCGTTGCCTGCCGCAGCCACCATAACAGCACCTTTGCCCCAGGCATAATCTACCGCATCTTGCAGTTCGGGGGATGGCTGGGTGGTAATTAGACTCATGTTGATAACCCTGGCACCATGGTCCACTGCCCAGACAATACCCTTAGCCACGCTAGAGCTATCGCATCGGCCGCCCTCATCGGCGACCTTTACGCTCAACAAACGGACGTTAGGAGCGACACCAGCGATGCCAATCCCATTGTCCCCATTGGCTGCGATGATGCCAGCAATGTGGGTTCCATGGCCAAATATGTCATAAGCTGTCGGGCTATCAGCAAGGTTCACCTCGGCAATCACTTTGCCAACCAAGTCCTCGTGCCCCTTGGCAATCCCGGTATCCAAAACGGCGACCACCACGCTAGCACCCCCCGATGTGAGCTGCCAGGCTTCCGGCACGCCTATCATCGGTATAGCCCACTGCTTGTTAAAATCACTGTCATTGAGAGCATGAGCCGGCTGAACCACGGCTACGGTTGTTGCCAGGCTCGGGGTATCTTCAAGCACGGCGGCGTCCACTGTATATTGCTCAGCCCGTATTTCGTATGCCGCCGCCTGAGCCTGGCGGCAAATCCGCGGCGAAACCAGGTCTATGCTTTGACAGAATAGAAGTATGCCTATCACCAAGGCTGCGATTATGGCCGCTCTTTTCAGTATGGCACCCTCCTGCACTCGGCCCTGCCAGCAAGCCCGCTAGGCCCCGGCAGAGCCGCCCTCTTCAATTTGTGGCTTGACCCTTCAGATGGCTTGAAACCACCCGGTGCCAGCAGGTCGTTGCACTATGACCGCAGGTATTAGTCCTATCACATCAACAATCCTGCCACGGCCCAAATGGTTCACCAGTAAACCCACTGCTGAGGCAACCACAACCTCAGTATCCTACACGCCGCAGCTACAGTAAATAGCCCATTGGTCACTTTGGGCATAGCTATAAAGTACTATGACCGCCGACTGCGGGAGGGCAAGCCGACGTTAGCGGCAGTACAACCGGAGAGCATAACATGGAGCTAAAAGTCGACGGCATAACCCAAGCAACAAGGCAAATCACCCAGGCTCCGGAAACAAGCCAGACGGTGAACTTCACCATAGCCGGAGAAACTGTCGGTAAACACCAGGTAGAGGTAGCCGGCCTGGTTGGCGAATTCGAGATAACCGAGCTGCCGCCTGGAATCAACTGGTGGCTTATCGGCGGCACTCTTGCTATAGCTGTGCTGTTAGCCGTATGGCTGACCTGGGGAAGGAGATGGCTCAGGGGCCACCATCCCCGGTTGCCAAAACAAGCTAAGGCTGCTTCTTAACTAACAAGCGCGACCTTTTAAGGCCGCCCGGCAGCGGCTGACGTGGCATATATAGCGCAGTCTTTTAAGGCTGCCTGGGGTGGTTGGTGGGCGTGTGGCAGGGCTGAAGCCCTGCGCTACATGTTATTCCCCTCCACCTTGTGTCATTGCGAGGCACGGAGTGCCGCGGCAATCTCGGTGGGGTTGTAGCAAGGGCTTTGTTTGAGGGAACCCCTTCGTCTTCCCCCCACCGAGTTTGCTTCGCTTCGCTCGCAATGACGGAGAGGTATATCGAGTATTGCTTTGGACTGGAGCGGATGCTCCAGCCTACCCAATTTCCCTCGCAAAGACAATTGTATTGGCAAGCTTTACATCTCGTCTTCCAGTTATGATAATTATCAGGTTAGCGACCAATTCGGCTAACTAAATCATTAATTCTATCTCGCAGTTCCTGAGCACTGCGCCGGGCAGCCTCAGCAAAGTCTTTCTCCCGAGAAGCATAGAGAATTTGCCGCGAGACAGCGATAATCGCTTTCTCCCCACGGTCATCAACCCCGTATTTGACCGCCGAGGTCAGGTCGCCACCCTGAGCTCCAATGCCGGGGATGAGCAGCGGCATTTCCGGGCATAAGCTGCGAATCTGCTTCAACTCTTCAATATAGGTAGCCCCGACCACCAGGCCGATGTTGCCATGAACATCCCACTCCCTGGCCTTTCGAGCCACGGTTTCATATAGAGGCACGCCCTGGGCATCAACCAGGCTCTGAAAATCTACCGCCCCCGGGTTAGACGTGCGGCACAGGATAAAGACCCCTTTATCCCTGTACTCGATAAACGGTTCAACTGAGTCAAAGCCAAGGTAGGGGCTGACTGTAGCCGCATCGAAGCCAAAGGAGACAAAAAGAGCTTTAGCATAGGCTTTAGCCGTGTTGCCGATATCACCCCGCTTACCATCGCCGATTATCGGGATATGGCCAGGTATATGTCCGATGGTATCCTGCAAAAGTTTAAGCCCGTCAATACCCAGAGCTTCGTAAAAAGCCAGATTGGGTTTGTAAGCACAGACCAGGTCGGCAGTAGCCTCAACAATAGCCTTGTTAAACTCCAGAAAGCTAACTTTGGGCACCAGCTCCGGGTCAGGGTCAAGCCCGACACAGAGCAGGCTGTTATTTCGACGGCTGGCCGTAAGGAGCTTGTCAGTAAATTTCATTTATACTCAAGCTGAATTATAGCTCAATAAAGCAAGATAACCAAGCTTTGATAATAAGGCACTTTCAAAATGTAGCGCGGCCTTTTAAGGCCGCATGGGGGCAGGTTGACGGGCAGGGCTAAAGCCCTGCACTACATGTTATTTCCTTCCACCTTGTGTCATTGCACTACATGCTGCTACATGGCTGGTGATATAATGAAACTCCAAATGGATTATCGCCAGGCTGAAGACTATATTTTAAGCTTTACCGACTACGAGAAAATCCCCGGTATTGCCTATACTGCGGCTAATTATGACCTGAGGCGGATGGAGAAGCTGCTGCAGCCTCTGGGCAACCCACACCTCGGAACAAAAACAGTGCACATAGCCGGCACCAAGGGAAAAGGGAGCACAGCAGCCCTGGTTGCCCAGGCCCTCATCGCTGCTGGCTACAAGACAGGACTATTTACTTCCCCCCACCTCCACACCCTGAGAGAGCGCATCAGGGTTAACGATACTTTGATTTCCGAGGCTGATTTTGCCACGCTGGTGACTGAACTCAAGCCAATCATCAAGGCAGTGAACCAGGAAGCTGCCTATGGTCAACTGACCACCTTCGAGATATTGACAGCCGTTGTTTTTGCCTACTTTAAGAAGGCACATGCCGACTTTCAGGTGCTCGAAGTAGGCCTGGGAGGCAGGCTCGATGCTACCAATGTAGTCAAAGCTGAGGTATGTGTCCTCACTTCCATCAGTCTCGACCACACCGAAGTCCTGGGCGATAGTATTACCCAAATAGCCACTGAGAAAGCAGGCATAATCAAACCCGGCTGTATAGTAGTCAGCTCCCCGCAAGTCAGGGAGGCGACCAAGGTAATCAAGGAGGCTTGTCGAAAGCAGCAAGCGAGATTGATTCAAGTCGGCAAAGATGTCACCTGGCACAGGACAGGCGGGAATCTGCATCAGCAATCCATGATAGTTCAAGGCGAAACCGCCAGATATGAGTTGACTATTCCGCTGCTCGGTGACCACCAGATGGAAAATGCAGCCACGGCTGTAGCAGCTCTGGAAGCCTTAGCTCACTTCGGAATCAGGATTTCGCCCCAGGACATATCGCAGGGGTTAAGTCAGGTGAACTGGCCAGGCAGGCTGCAAGTTTTAAGCCATGAACCAATGCTGGTGGTTGATGGGGCTCACAATACCTATTCAATGAGAAAACTAACTGAGGCTGTAAAGGAATACTTTAAATATGATAATTGCTTCGTTATCTTTGGGACTTCGTGTGATAAAGACATCGCCGGGATGGCACGAGAACTCAAGCCTCTTGCCCACCACATCACCATTACCAGTTCCTCTCATCCCAGGGCAGCTTCTACCTCAATATTGGCTCATGAATTTGCCCGGCTGGGCATCAAAGCAAAGGTAGTTGAAAATGTTTCTGAGGCTTTATCTCAGGCTATGGCTATAGCCGAAAAGACAGACCTCATCCTCGTCACCGGCTCGCTTTTCGTTGCGGCTGAGGCAATAAACTATGGCACCAGAGCAGGGATAGTAAAAGCTAGCCAGATAAATCAGCACCAGGTGAAGTAACGGCTTCTTCAGGCAGCATCTCGGCAAAAAGCTGCTGTAGCGCCATTGTATGGCTGCAAAGCCCCCATTGAGAAAAGAAGTGGCAGGTGCAATGCCACTTACCACCCTTATAACCTATAGTATAGCTGCTATGTTCGCCTCGAAAATCAGCAGCGAATTCAGAGAGAGTAACACGGTCAGGCTCTTTAGCATAACGCTTGGCTTTTTCAACTTTTCCAATAAGACTGGACTGCATCACAATACCTCCACAAATAAGTATATAACGATGCCATCAAAAAGTCCATGAACTCGTCCATATGATTAGTGGCACATTAGCTGACTATCGGCTGTTTTCGCATGTAGTGCAGTCTTTTAAGGCTGCCTGGGCGGTTGATGAGCGTGGCACCAATTGTTATCCACCATGACAAGGCTAAAGGCTGGAGCTGATGCTCCAGCCTACCCACTATTAAGACCTAGCCCTACATTGGATTTTTGGGGTCCACTCGGGCGAGAGGCTTTGCCTTGCCTTTATTCCAGTCCGAGGCTAAAATAGAAGAGCCTTGGAGAAGGGAAAATGCAAGACGAGCTTGGTGATGCACTGAAGGGACATAGTGCCGATTATATCGAAATTCGGCTCGAGGAGAGCCAGGCAACTCGGATTGTTTACCGTGGCGAAAGGCTGGAGGAGATAGGCAAAACATCCAGCCTCGGTGGCAATGTCCGAGCTCTGGTTAAGGATGGTTGGGGCTTTGTTAGCTTCAACGACGTAGCTAAATTACAGGACAAGATAGAGCTAGCCGTAGAGCAAGCAAGGCTTGTCGGTAAAGAAAACAGCAAGTTCAGCCCAACAGAGCCGATAGTTGATGCAGTAACTGCCGAAGCAAAAAAGGAACCAGCGACCGTTCCGCTGGCTTCAAAAAAGCAGTTGCTTAATGAATATAACGATATTATTCTGAGCACACCCAAGATTCAAACATCAAACATCGGCTACCATGACAGCCAGAGAAAGATAACTTTTGCCAACTCCGAAGGTGCCTACATAGAGCAGAATAAACTAGACCTGAGCCTGCGTCTAACAGCTATCGCCACAGAAGACGGCCAGGTCCAGCAAATTGGCTTGAGTCTGGGTAGCCAGGGTGACTTTTCCACCATAGAGGGTTTGCAAGACCAGGCAAGGGAAATGGCACAGCGGGCAGTCAGGCTTCTCTCGGCACCTCAAGCCAAAGGGGGCGAATATACCGTTGTCCTGGACCCCGTGTTGGCTGGAGTTTTTGCTCATGAAGCCTTCGGGCATCTGTCCGAAGCAGACTTTGTCTACGAAAATAAGCGGCTGCAAGACATCATGGTCCTGGGACGAAAATTCGGCAGCAAGCATCTCAATATCGTTGATGGTGCGGCTGTCCCTGGGCTGCGAGGTAGCTACAAATACGATGATGAAGGTGTCCCAGGGACAAAAACCTATCTTATCCGGGAAGGTATACTTGAAAACAGGCTACATTCCCGCGAAACAGCCGCCAAGATGGGAGAAAAGCCTACAGGCAATGCCCGCGCTCTTAATTACCGTTTCCCTCCTATAGTGCGGATGACCAACACCTTTATTGAACCCGGCTCGGTATCTTTCGAAGATATGCTCGGCGACATTAAAGAAGGTATCTATGTAAAGGACTGGTATGGAGGTACAACCAGCCTGGAGATGTTTACTTTCTCTGCCGCCGAGGCTTATACAATTCGTAATGGTAAGCTAGCTGAGCTGCTTCGCCCAGTAACGCTTAGTGGCAATGTCTTTACTACTCTGGGCAACATAGATGCCATTGGCAACGATTTACAGATGAACCAGGGCGGTGGCTGTGGCAAAGGGGGGCAATCGCCTTTACCTGTTTCTAACGGCAGCCCGCATATAAGAATCCGTCGCTGCATAGTTGGGGGGAATTAAGTGGAAGAGATTCTATCACAAGCTAGAAAGATAGCTGCCCAGGCTGAGGTTTTTCAAGTCTTTTCTAAAAGCACTCCAGTTCATTTCGAAGCCAACCGGTTGAAACAAATTCAGACCAAAGAAAGCACCAGCACTGCCTTGAGGCTTATTAAAGATGGTAAGATTGGCTTTGCGCAAGCTAACGGCTCCATCAAGCCCGAAACGCTGGTCAATATGGCAACGGAGACCTGCCAGTTTGGTGCGCCAACCAAATTCGACTTTCCAGGCCCAAAGGTTTACCCCCAGATAGATATCTTTGATTCACAAATAGACGAGGTAACTATCGACGACTTGGTTGAGCTTGGAGAGCAACTTATAGCTGCGATAAAACAGCATACGCCTGACATCATATGCGAAGCATCGGTAACCAAGGGTAACTCCTCAGTCCGTATCATTAACTCTGAAGGCGCCAAAGTCAGCTATAACAAGAGCTTTTTCGACCTGAGCCTCGAAGGTGTCCTCATTCAAGATGATGATATGCTCTTCGTTGGCGAGAGCCAGAGTTCATGCCACCCCATCCTTGATTTCAAAACAGTAGCTGAAGAGGTAACCAGGCAGCTAGAGCTAGCCAGGAATAACGTCAGCCTATCAACCAGGCCGATGTCCGTGATTTTCACGCCGCGGGGCGTGACCAGTGCCCTGATAGCTCCCTTAGTGACAGCTTTCAATGGTAAAGTAGTGCTTGACGGAGCTTCACCACTTAAGGATAAACAGGGGAAACAAGTTTTTGACAAAAAATTCTCCCTGCGGGACGATGCTACCCTACCTTATCAGATAGCCAGCTGCCCATGTGATGATGAGGGGGTTCCAAGCCAGCAAACGCCACTTATTGACCATGGAGTCGTATCGCATTTCCTCTATGACCTGCAGACAGCAGCTCTGGCCAATACTCAAAGCACCGGCAGCGGCAACCGCCAGGGCAGCCTGCCGACTCCATCCCCAAGCTCCCTGATTATAGAGGAGGGTGACGTTTCCTTCTGGGACATGGTAAAAGATATAAAAGAGGGCTTGATTATAGACCAGCTAATGGGTGCTGAACAGGGCAACATATTAAACGGCGATTTTAGCGGCAATGTTTTACTAGGCTACAAAATAGAAGGGGGAAAGATAACAGGCAGGGTAAAAGATACCATGGTTTCGGGAAATGTGTACCAGCTCCTAAGACAGCTTGAGGCAATAGGGCGGGAGACGAGATGGGTCGGAGGTCTCCTGCGGACTCCCTGCCTCTATTGCTCCAGCCTATCAGTAGCTACTAAGGCAGGATGACAAGTAAATGCCCCCGGGGGTGAGTAGTATGAAAGATACAGTTAAGCTCTATAAAGAACCACGTCCTAAGGCTTGTGACTTGATCGCAGCTTGGCCTGGGATTGGAAATGTGTCACTTATAATTGCACGCTATATAAAAGATAAGCTAAACGCCGAAGAGATTGGAGAAATTGTGCCTTCCAATTTCTTTGATCCAATCGGTGTGATGGTCAAAGACAATATAATAGAAGCCCCTCAGTTCCCAGAAAGCAAATTCTACTACTGGCATAATCCCAACTCCAATAGAGATATAGTCTTGTTTATTGGCGATGAGCAACCCGGTTTCAAAGGTTATGAGCTGGCTAATTGCGTTCTGGATGTTAGTCAAAAGTTCAAAGTCACAAGGGTATATACCTGCGCCGCAGCTATCGCCCGCATTCACCATACTGAAAAACCACAGGTCTGGGGAGTCGCCACAGACCCAAAACTCATCAAGGTGTTAAGAAGATACGACATCGTTCTTCGCGGTGCACTTCAGATTGCCGGGCTTAATGGCTTGTTCTTGGGAGTAGCTAAAGAGAGGGGGATTGAAGGCATCTGCCTGTTAGGCGAGGTACCGATGTATACTACTCGAATACCCAACCCCAAGGCCTCTTTAGCTGTACTTGAGGTCATGACCAAAATCCTTGGCATTGACATCAACTTGGCCGAACTTGCCGAAGTGGCAAAAGAGTCAGAGGAAGAAATGAAGAAGCTGGCCGCTGAAGCTATGGGGGAGTTCATCGACCGCTACACCAAACCTGTGTGGCCACAAGAAGAGGAGGAAGAAGAGGAAGAAGAGGAGGAATAGATGGCAGCTGAATTACCCCTCACCAAGCAGCGTATAGCTGAGATCTTTGACCCAAGTAAGCCCCTGGTCAACTCTAAGTTGGCCTACCTGTCCGGCCTCAGTGGCGAGGAGCTAGTGTTCCTAGAGCAAGCCTGGGAAAAGGCAGATGTGGAACGGCGGCATCAAGTTATCTCTCAGCTTGTCCACCTCGGTGAAGTTGACTTTAAACTTGATTTCAGCAGCACCTTCGTTTTTTGTCTCAGCAACACTGATGAGACAATCAGGCTCCGGGCTATTGCTGGGCTAGAGGCAGAGGAAAGTCATCCACTTATTGCTCCGCTGGTACGTTCACTGAAAGAAGATAGCTCTGCCCAAGTCCGGGCAGCAGCAGCTATAGGTTTAGGCAAGTTTGCCATGCTAGGCGAGCTGGGCAAGCTGTCCACTTACTATGCTGATAAGATATACACAGCTTTGCTAGAGGTCTGGGATAATAAGACAGAGGCAGTCGAAGTGAAGCGCCGAGCTTTAGAGGCTATCGCTCCTCTCAACCTGCCACGAGTTAAAGAGCTTATAGAAGAAACTTATCACAGCAACAATGTCAAGCTTAAAGCCAGCTCATTATACGCTATGGGACGTAATTGCGATTCAATGTGGCTACCCACTTTATTAACCGAACTAAGTAGCGATGAGGCTGAGATACGCTATGAGGCAGCTAACGCCTGTGGCGAACTCGGTGCGGTGGAGGCTGTGCCTCATCTCATCAAGTTGGCCGAAGATGAAGATGCCCAGGTTCAAGAAGCAGCTATAAAGGCATTAGGTGAAATAGGCGGTGAGGAGGCCAAGCAAGCACTGCACAAACTAGCCAAAAATTCCCAACCTCGAATCCGCCAGGCAGCCAAATCAGCTTTAAAGGAGCTCCATCTTTGCGAAGAGCCTCTATCTTTCAAGCTCTAGCCGGACCGCCAACATTAGTTGGCAACAAGGTCAAGCTACGCCCAAAACACCTCCAAGATGCCGCTAATGATTACAGTTGGCGCAAGGATACCGAATTATGCCACCTTGATGCCACTATCCCCACATTAAGCTCTTTCGAGGAATATTTAAGGAATCACGCTGAAGAGCTGCACCATCCCAGTGGAGGTTACCGCTTCGCCATTGAAACTCTAGACGGAAGACACATAGGCAACTGCAGTTATTATAATATAGACGAGGTTAAAAGGGAGGCCGCGATGGGCATCATGATTGGTGACCGGGCTTACTGGAACCAGGGTTACGGGACTGATGCCATGCTCACCTCATTAAATTACCTTTTTTCGCAAACCAAGCTGGAAAGGATTTACCTTAAGACCTTGAATTGGAATATTCGGGCACACAAATGCTTTGAAAAGTGCGGCTTCGTCCCCTGTGGACATCTCTTCCGCGGAGACCACAGCTTTATAATTATGGAGATTCACCGCTCCGCTAAACCGCAAAAGGCAAAATAGACTGAGCTAAATCATACCCTACTCGCCAGCTAGCTTGATGCTCAATGAAAGAGCACAGGCTTTGCCACAAGCTCAGTAGGTAAAAATAGGCTTCTTATCAGTGATGATTCTTCTCGTTATAGCCAGCTGGTGACGGAGGTGTTTGGGAAGGGTATATAAGACCTGGTGAGTCAGACCATCGTAGGACCTCAGTTTCTTCGACAGCCTGGTCGAAATCCTACGGTCTACTTCCTTAGGAGCTAGCTCTATTGAATTGATACTTTGGGAAGCCGTGGCGAATCCCCACATGTCAACAAAGGAAGGAACATAAACTTGATACGGACAAACTATAGAAAAAACACTTTTTAAGGTGTTGATGATTGCAGTGAAATTCTGCGAGTTAGTCCAGCCAGAAGCTCCGGACTGGACAGACATAATACCTTCGGGATTTAATCTTTCTCTGACTAACTGATAAAACTCCTGAGTATATAGCAAACAAGCTGGCCCTGCCTCCAGGGGCTCAACCAAATCAATTATGATAACATCAAATTTATCATTGGTTTCCTGTAAGTATCTTCGGGCATCAGTAAAATAAAGCTTGGCTCGCGAATCATCAAAAGAGCCCTGGTGAAAAGAGAAAAGAAAACGGCGGCAGATATCTATCACCTGCCTATCAATATCTACCATGACTACCTTTTCTACCGTATTATGCGCCAGCACCTCGCGTAAGGTAGCCCCTTCGCCACCACCAGCAATAAAAGCCGTCTTGGGGCATGGGTGGCTGAGCATCCCCGGATGAACCATAGCTTCGTGATAGATAAACTCATCCCGCTCGCTGGACTGGATTTTACCATCCAGCACGAGGCAAATACCGAAGCTTCCAGTATCGACAATATCTATAGACTGGAACTTGGTTCGTCCCGAATATATTACCTGCTTAATACTATGGAGCTGAACAAGGTCAGGACTGACTTCATCATGCAGCCACTTACTTTTGTCAGGGTTATCTGAGTCGCTCATTTTAACTCACAGCCAACTCGATTGTTTTGCAAAATACCCCTTTTCAACTCGATAAAAGAGGAACTCTCCGCCCCTAGCTTTTCCACTAATGGTTTAACAGCTCGCTCAGGGTCAATAGAATCCCCACAAGTGAATATGTCTACAGCAGCATAACCGTGTTCCGGCCAAGTATGAATGCAAAGATGGGATTCAGCGATGATTACCACACCGCTTATCCCGTGGGGGTTAAATCGATAAAAAGCTTCGTTAACTACAGCAGCCCCAATTTGTTCAGCAGTATCACGGAGACAATCTTTAATAAAATCTAAGTCATTAAGCACCTCCAAATTGCAATCTTTCAGTTCTAGTAGTAAGTGTCTTCCGAGAGCATCCAAATCACCGTCCCTCCTTTAAGATTTTTTATTTGACGAAGTTCTCACCTCCAATCTGCTAGAAAAATGGTACCAACAAGCTGTAATTGTATATTTTGTAGCAATGATTTTCAAGACCCCTTACCTATTGCCTATTGACAAAGGCTTTTTGACTGTGTAGAATCTATTGACAAATGCTGATTAACGTTATAAAATCAGCTAAGACTTAAAAAAGGAGGTAAACGATGAGAGTTATTGGTGGTTTATTTGCCATAGTGCTGGCGGTGTCTCTGGTGCTGATACCAGCCGCTCCGGCGTCAGCCGCTGAGGGGTATGGTGGGCTGGCCAACTGTGAATGGGACGCCGTGAAGTGGCAGGACAATGAGAATTCCTGGCATTTGTATCTGCAGCACTGGGGAAGGACCCCGGTCACTGCTATGTCACGTTTGGCAGGCCTGTGTGGTCCCAATGTCATGTGTGGTGACTCCTTCGGCCTAGACTGTCCCACTGACCCCAACACATGCACAATGGGTGGCTGCGCCCATTGCCGCGTCACAGAAGAGGGATTCCTGGCAGGCTGCTCGGATCCGCTAGGATGCGCAGATTCATTGAGCGATGTGGCCTGCTTGGCATTGGCAATGCCTGAGGAAGATTGCCCAGAAGGCACACTGTACGGGTGCGCAAAATGCTGCTGCTGCTGGGGAATTAGTCTGGCTTTCGCCAACAAGAGCTGGGCTGCTTGTGACATCAGCGATCACCCAAGGGTCAACAACGACCACCCGAATCACTACGGCAGTACCAACAACTACGGAGGTGATTGGGGAGTTAGCGGATGCGCTCATACCGAATGCGTTGCCCAGACTTGGTGCCTGACAGACAATCTCTGCCCTACATGCACTCCCTAAACAAAAACAGGGCATAAATAGATTTAGAAGTCCACCAGCCTGTAAGGTTTGATTGTGCTTCGAACCCAGGGTAAGTCAATTTGACGTACCCTGGGTTTGCTTACTTTCAATAGTCGCTTCCAGCAGGATAGCAAGACCGAGGGTGCAGGCTTGTTCAAAGAAACACTTACTACAGTTTATATAGCCAGCGGCCAACCAGAGGCACAAATTATAAAAGGACGCCTCGAAAGCGAAGGAATACCCGCCATGCTTCGTTATGAGAGTGCTGGGCTTGTTTATGGTCTTACCATTGATGGCTTAGGGCAAGTAGAGATACAGGTGCCCTCTTCTCTGGCTCAAAAGGCAAAGGAGATTCTAGCGGCTTAAAAACGAGAAGTGCTAAGCTTCCAGGCCAAGTCCCGCGTAAAGAGTTTTGAAGTCAAAGTAATCATCCAGAACATTCTCAAGCGTCCGTAGCTTCTGAGGATTGTGGAAGCTGGCTCTGGCTAGAGCCTCTTCAATACCGGCTATGACGCCGAAAGTATTTTGTTTTACCACCATTATGGGCACATGCTTATCTTCAGCTTGATAGATGACAGTTGGCAAGGGCTTCGAATTATCAGCAACAATAAGACACTTGGTTGATGTCTCTAAGGCAGCCAGTTGCATATCGGGGCGGTCACCTCGGACCACTGCCACCTTATTTCCTTTGCGGTTGAAATAGTCTATTCCAGAGTCAGGGGTCATAGCTCCAAGCATCACATTCTCTACCAGCTCACCAGTGCCCTCTGGGCAAGTTAAGATTTCTCCATCTAGAATTTCGGCCAGTTCCCTAACGCTTACGCCAAGTAATGTCCGAACCTCGGGAAGCATACCCAGAACGTTTATTCCAGCCTCTTGAAACAAGGTTGTCATGTGCTGCCTCACCATCTCTATCCGGGACTCTGGCGCAAAGTTAATAACAACTCCCAACAACCTCTGCTCTAGCTTTTTAGCTACTTGAGCGATTCTTGATGGGCTTAAGTCTGAGGAATAACGCAGCACAACAACCACCTTCGCATCCAGGGCCTCAGCAACCGTGTAGCAAGCCAGAGTAGCCACCTTATCTACGCCCAAATCGCTAAACCCTTCCATAAGAACAACATCTTTACCTCGTGATATGCGAGCATAGGCCTGCCTAATCTTCTGTGTAAAACCTTCTACCTCATCAGTCAGGTTTCGCCATAAGTCTCGGCGAGATAAACGAACAGGACTAAGCATCTCGGTAGATTCTGACAATCCAAAGGCCTCCTTGATAAAGGTGGCATCTTCGTAACCATCTGCACTGCTGGTTTCAGTAAGCTGGACTGGTTTAATAAAGCCTACTTTTCTCCCCTGGCTAAGTAACTTCCTACCAATGCCAGCACATATAGCTGTCTTTCCCGGGGCTTCCACAGAGGCCAAATATAAAGCGCCCATGCTCCCTCCTAACTTTATGAGCTTGGTTATTATATTATTTTGTGTTGCTCTTTACAACCAGCCAAGAGCAGCCTATAATATTAATTAAACGCAAACGGCTAACTGAGGGTTTCCAAACTCTCAGTTTTTTTACTACCTTTCAAGCAAAGGAGTATCACATGGAACAAAAGAAGGTCTTTATTACTCAAGAGGGTTTGACTAAACTAAAATCCGAACTGGAGTATCTACTCTCAGTACGAAGGCAAGAGGTAGCTGGCAAGATTAAGCGGGCTAGAGAGATGGGGGGTACCGAGAACAATGCCGAGTATGAAGATGCCAAGAATGACCAGGCTTTCGTCGAGGGCAGAATTCTTATGTTGGAAAATATCACCAGGAATGCCGCGATTATAAAGTCACCAGTCTCCCCAGACATAGTCGAGTTGGGCAATAAGGTACTTATTCACACTCAGGATGGCAGGATAGAACAATTTACTATTGTAGGTAGTACCGAAGCCAACCCTGCTGAGGGTAAGATTTCCAACGAGTCACCTGTAGGACAAGCCCTTCTGGGTAAGAAAGTCGGCGATAAAGTTGAGGTGACAACTCCATCTGGGGTGCTTGACCTACTAATAATGGAAGTAAGCTGAGTATTATGTCAAGATTAGAGCACATTGCCCAACAGCGTTTGGAAAAGCTGGAAAACATCCGACGCAAAGGGATAAATCCTTACCCTCATTCCTATCATCGCAGCCATACTACTCAAGAGGCAGTAGCTCTATTTGAGCACCAGGAAAGAAGCTCGCAGGCTGTCCCCAACCCAGAACTAAGCCTTGCCGGTCGGATTACAGCTAGTCGCCTTATGGGGAAAATAACCTTCTTAGATATTCGTGACGGTTCGGGCAGGATTCAGCTTTATTTCAGCCATGACCTCCTTGGCAGCGAAAAATACGAGTTTCTTCATAACCTTGACACGGGCGATATCATCGGTGCCAGAGGCAAGCTTTTTCGAACCAAGACCGGGGAAATAACTCTTGAGGTAACCGATTTCACTCTCTTGTCCAAGTCTCTCCAGCCACTGCCCGAGAAATGGCATGGGTTGGTCGACATTGAAAAGCGCTACCGACAACGCTATCTCGATTTAATCTCTAACGAAGAGGTTAAGCCTACTTTCGCACTTCGCAGCCAGATTATCACAGCTTTACGACACTTCCTGAATGAACAGGGATTTATCGAGGTGGAAACGCCAGTATTACAACCGCTGGCAGGTGGCGCCCTGGCTCGCCGCTTTAAAACTCACCATCAAGCCCTTGACCAAGACCTTTATCTGCGCATTGCCTTAGAGCTTTATCTCAAGCGGCTGATAATAGGCGGCTTCGATAAAGTTTACGAGATTGGACGTGTATTTCGCAACGAAGGCATTTCCACTAAACATAATCCCGAATTCACTATGCTGGAAAGCTATCAAGCCTATGCCGATTATAATGATGTGATGAAGCTCGTAGAAGACTTGGTGAGCCACATCGCAAAGGAGGTCGTTGGCAAAACCGACATCAAGTTCGGTGACGAGATTATTAACCTCGCACCTCCGTGGCAACATCTTTCCCTTCGTGAAGCAATCAAGGAACATTGCAACATCGATTTCGAAGACTACCCTGAAGCTGATTCACTACGAACGAGGATGGAGCAACTGGGAATAGAAGTTGACCCTAACAAGGATAGAGGCAGGCTGGTGGACGAGCTTATTTCGACATTTGTTGAACCAAAGCTGATACAGCCTACCTTCCTTATGGACTATCCGGTGGAGATGTCGCCTTTGGCTAAGAGAAAGCAAGACAACGAGCACTTAGTAGAGCGATTCGAGGCTTTTATCGGCGGTATGGAAATCGCTAACGCCTTTACCGAGCTTAATGACCCTCTAGAGCAGGAAAAACGTTTTGAAGAGCAGAAAGAGATGCAGGCTACTAAGTTAGCGATGGCGAAATCGGGTGCCGAAGAGCCGGAAATCGATGTCGTTGACGAGGATTTCCTCCTCGCCCTAGAATATGGTATGCCGCCTACTGGCGGCCTGGGAATAGGCATCGACCGCCTGGTAATGCTGCTGGCTGATAAGCAATCTATCCGTGAAGTTATCATTTTCCCGCAACTAAAGACAAAATAGCAAAAGGCTCTGCTTTACTATGCTGGATATTAAGCTAATCCGTGATAATCCCGACCTAATCCGCGAAGCTTTGCAGAAACGTGGTGATAGCGCTCCACTTGACGAAATCATAAAGCTCGATGAGCAGCATCGCCAGTTGCTTCGTCAAGTTGAGACGCTTCGAGCTCAGCGCAACGAAGTGAGCAAGCAACTAGGCAGGATGGCGGAAAAGCCACCCCAGCTTATTGCTGACATGCGTCAAATCGGGGGAAGGATTACATCCCTGGAGACAGAGATAGGCCAGATTGAGACCGGGTTGGAAGACCATCTGTTGCGGTTGCCCAATATACCGGCGGCTGACGTGCCCGTAGGCAAGGATGAACGAGATAATGTGGTGATACATTCCTGGGGTGAGCAGCGAGATTTTTCCTTCACACCATTACCCCACTGGCAACTAGGAGAGAGGTTGGACATCATCGATTTTCAGCGGGGCGTCAAGCTTTCTGGCAGCCGCTTCTATGTTCTTAAAGGACTAGGAGCTCATCTTCAGCGGGCACTCATTACCTTCATGCTTGACCTCCATGTAAATGAGCATAGCTACACTGAAATTTATCCCCCCTTCATGGTGAAACGAGAATGTATGGTTGGCTCAAGCAACCTGCCTAAATTTGCCGATAATCTATACCATGATGAAGAGGATGATTTCTGGTTTGTTCCTACCGCTGAAGTGCCATTGACCAATTTGCACCGCGACGAAATCCTGCCGCCAGGCACCTTGCCTATTCATTATGTTGCTCACACCGCCTGCTTCCGACGCGAGAAAATGGCAGCTGGGAAGGATACCCGGGGCATCAAGCGAGGACATCAGTTTGATAAGGTTGAGCTTTATAAATTTACTGAACCAGAAGCCTCTAACGAAGAATTGAATAGGTTGGTAACAGATGCCGAGGAGGTATGCCAATGGCTGGATATTCCGTATCGAGTGGTGCAGCTATGTACCGGCGACCTAGGCTTTGCTGCGGTCAAAACCTTTGACATTGAAATGTGGGCTCCTGGCTGCGGCGAATGGCTCGAAGTTAGCTCATGCAGCAATTGCGGGGATTTCCAAGCCAGACGGGCAAACATCCGCTATCGCCCGGAACCTGGAGCTAAACCCACTTTTGTTCACACACTTAACGGCTCAGGGCTCGCTTTACCCCGCGTGGTTATCTCAATACTGGAGAATTATCAGCAAGCCGACGGCAGTATAGCGGTACCCAAAGCACTAAAGCCCTATATAGGGACAGAGATAATTAAAAAGAGCTAAGGCAGTATGCCCCACCTCTTCTGAAACGAACCGAAGTATGACTTCAGTTAAGATAGAGTATAGCTCAGGAGGATGCCAGACAAAATGCAAGATGATTTCAAGTCCCGGTACATATGCCCCAAGTGCGGCACCAAAGTCAGGATTTCATCCGGACACTGCCCAAAGTGCGGCTTTATTGGCCCCATGGAACATAAAGGCATTCGCCTTCGAAAAACAAACGCTAACGGCCAGACAGTGACTGTTCCTCCACCAACAATGGGACAAGAGACCCAAAACCAGAGAACTTCACAAGCTCCTGGCATAGCATCTCGATACACATGCCCCCGTTGTGGTGCCACCACAAACAAGGCATATGGACGCTGTCCGAATCGACGAAGTTGTGGCTACAGCGGTGCTATGCAACCCAGAGACTTCCACCAACAACTGAACAACAACATAACAAGTCCTGACCACCTGTAGGGACAAACCTTCAGGTCTGTCCGCTTTCGGACAGGTTTAAAGACCTGTCCCTACATTGGGTACTGTCGGTGCGAGGCTGCGCTCAGAATGACAGAGGGCGAAGGGCTCGCAATGACAATATGGGGTTTCCAAGATTGCTTCGTCGCTGGCGCTCCTCGCAACGACAAATAAAATCAACATTACCTACACAAGGTGTTGACATTGGCTATTACATAGCATACTATAAGTGCCAAGTCACTTAAAGATAGTAAGAAGAGGCACACTATGTAGTACCACAGGTTGAAAATCAGCTCACAAAAATAGTCAAACGGGTGAGAGCTGGTGAAGATTGTGAAAACTCAAAGGCGGTAATAAGAATGAAATATTCAAGCATGTTTGGGATTGCAGCTACCTTCATGCTGGCAGCCAGCTTGGTAGCACCGGTCAATTTAGCTAGTCCAACGCCGGTAGAAGCTGCCGCCGGCATCTGCAAGTGGGACACCATATCCACGCCAGGTTCCTTCTCCAACAACGCGGATATCCTATTAGGCTCCGAAATTAACAAATTGGTGACTAGCCCTACTGGCATGATGCTTGCTGTGGTGACGACGCGTTTCACGCCCCCCTTACGCCTGTACTCGTCGGGCAACGAAGGCAAGTCCTGGGGTACTGCATCCACGAACCTGCACCGTGCAATGATTGAGCGGTGGGGAACAGCAAAAAATGTGTGGGATGCGGCTATAGCTCCCGATGACTCAAGGTTCCGAGCCGTGGTCACTTCTGATAACATAACCGACGCCCCGGTCGAGGTATGGGTCACTGAGAATAGCGGTTCCAAATGGGAATGCACTGAACTCGTGACCTTGACTGGAGGCGGTACCCCAGATAATGTCATCGGTTGCATCGATATTTCCCCAGACTACGGCGGCAAACGTGACATCGCCGTCGGCATTCGAGAAGGCGACGGCTCCGGCAACTTCCGCATCTATGTGCTGCAGTCCATCAGTTTTGCTAACTGGAAACTCCAGACAGTAACGCCCACTGTGGCCGGTACCACGGCTGATATCTTGGATTTAAAATTCTCACCCACCTATGTTGGTGACTCTTCCCTAGCAGTGGTCTTCGCCAATGCTAATAATACATACTACGATGTCGCCCTGCGCGACCTCAGCAATAATGACATCGCTAGCTGGGTCTTCGACCCTACCTCCGTCATGGTATCAGATACAAATATTAGTGATTCACCCACCGCGAGCGAAATCTACACCGCTGACCTGGAGCTGCCGTCTGATTTCTCCGGGCAGTCTGCCAGCCTGCGCCGTGTCTATATCAGCACCGATGCTGCAGGTACTGGTAATAGTGTCGGTATTTTCCGCCTTGATAACAGCACCGTCTATGTGCTGATGGACACCACGGGCCTCATTGACAAGAGGATTTCAAGCATTGCCTACTACGGCACCTATGCTTCAGGTAAGCTGCTGGCCGGTGAAGTTCTCGGCAGCGCCTGTACTGCTACCGTGCCAACCTGGTTTACCGATTCACCGACGACCTGCCCCATCCCCTGCTGGTACCCGGCACTGAAACCAACCACCGGCGCTGGCATTACCGGTGCCTGCTCCACATCAAGCACAGGCCAGGGCAATACCCAGGTTGCCTGGAGTGCTATCGCCAAGTTGGCCTTCGTTGCCACCGGTTCATCGCCTCGCACCGCCGGTACGTCTTGGTATACTGGCTTCTTTCTGGCAGCACCAATTAATAATGATGAGTCGGCATTCGGTATAAGCCGCAACAACGGTGAGACGTGGAACCAGACGGGGCTGATTGACACCCGCATAACCAAGTTCAACGACGTTGCCCCGTCGGCTGACTGCACCACCATCTATCTGGCTTCAGCCAGTGGCGTTCCGGGTGCTGCCGCAGCCTGCGACGAATTTGACAGCGTGTGGCGTACCAGCATCAATTCTGATGTGATAGCACCGTATGCACTAGTTGCAGCTCTTGGTTCCTACTGGGAGAGAGTCTACTGCCGCCCCACAGCACTTAGATGCACCGAGACACAATCCAACCTGCCTCTGCTGAGGCTGGCACCGGCACCGGATGACGAAGACGGCGAGATTGTCTTCTGGGCAGCTCAGGACCCCAATGCGACGCTCAGCAGCGGCGTGGCTGCCTGGTCGCCTGACTTCGGCGATTACTGGGCTAACATCAACCCCAGAGCCCCCGTCCAGGACTTCGCCGCAGCATCAAATACGGTGCTGTTCTTCCTCTCCCCGGATGGCCAGGTACAGAAGATGCCTTACACCGGCACTGCCTGGTCAAGTGTTGAGGCCAGTGTCTACTCCGCGGATAATGGGCACATGATTGCCACCTATGGTGAGGACGATGTGCTGGTAGGCTACGACAATAGCGCTACCTATCCAGGAGCTATATCACACGACGGCGGAGCTACTTTCGCTACGCTCCTCGCCCTGCTACCCACCGACGGCCATGCCCATGTAGCCTTCCACCCGGACTATGCCGACAACGGCATTTTCTTCCTGGCTGACTCTTCCGCTACGGGCTCGGTATACCGCAATAGAGACGTAAGTGGTGGGATACCGGCGAATGGATGGGCAGACGGCGACATGATGGCGGCAACCAACGGCGCTTACGGCTGCGTCACCGGCCCGCATGTGGTCGGCCAGTATGGCCTGCAGCTCGCCACTACCGGTGCTGACGACGACTACGCTCTGTACTCAGCACATGGCGCCATTAATAGCTTCAGTGGCGTTTGCCGCACCCTGAACCCGCTGTGGGGTCTACCCAAGCCAGGTATGTTCTGGGATTGCCTGGACACGTTTGTCAGTGCACCAGCTGCTGGTATAGCTTTTACCCTCGAGCCATGGTCGCTCAAGAAGTGCGGCTGCCTGTCACCCACTACCGACACCACCCTGTACGCACTAGACAACCGCGACTACGTTCAAGGCTCCAGCGAGGGCCTACTCTGGGCCCTCACCGACTGCATGGCCAAGGTTGGCCCAGCGCTGATAACCGAGGACGGAATGCTCATTGGCTGCGACCCGGTTTCGGGCAGAGCTCAGGAAGTTGACCTCAGATGGGAGCAGCTCTGCGTGGCTGTTGCCTACGACATCGAGATAGCCAAGGACGAGGGATTCACCATAAAGGTGATTGACTGGGCCAGCGAACTCGCCTGCCCCGCCGCATCACCAGCCAGTTTAATCGACTTTGGTAACGGTGGCTTCCTTGTTCCACAAGATATCACCCGACCGGCTTGCTTCATCCCGGCAGGCGGCGCAGTGATGACTGGTACGGGATCGGCTATTGCTGCCTACGGCAACCTGGAATGCGGTCACACCTACTACTGGAAAGTGAAGGTCCGTGGCTGCGCTACCGGACAGACTATCCGCAGCCCGTGGTCTGAAGTCAGAAGCTTCACCGTGAAGGCTGGCCTGCCGGTATCGGCTGACTACTACGGACTGAAGCTGCTGTCGCCAGACAACGGCTGCATCGGCTGCGCGGTTTCGCCGGTATCCTTCTCCTGGTCACCGTTCAAGGACACCACGAAGTACAAGTTCGTCCTGGCTAAGGATGCGGCACTGACCGATGTCCTGGCTGAGGCAGAAGTAGCCACCACCGCCTACGAGTACGATGGCACGCTGGATTACAGCACCAACTACTTCTGGCGAGTGATGTGCGTCGAGCCAGCGCCAAGCGATTGGAGCGCTACGTTCGGCTTCCAGACCGAAGCTGCACCGGCAGCCCCTGAAGCACCACCCGAAGCTCCCGGAACTCCATTGTGGGCGTGGATAGTCATCGCTATCGGCACTATCCTGGCTATCGTATGGGTTGTTAGCCTGGTCTACGTTTACAGGAAATGTCGTAAGTAGGCTTCCTGCAACACACCCGGGAGGGGCACCTGCTGGCCTACTTGCTAAAAATCTTGGGCTTGGCGTGTAAAACATAAAAGGTCATAAAGGAAAAACACCGGGAATTAAACAATAAAAGTGGTTATTAAAGCACCGGCATCTAAATTTTTACCAAAATATTTACCTTATTCATGCAACTTTTACCAAAATATTTACCTTGCTTATATATAATAAATACATGACAAAGCATAATCACATGCGGCATCAAGCCGCTGAGGAGGTAGCTGAGGTCTAGTTTTTGTAGTTTTTGTAGTTTTTGTAGTTGAAGAACCGCATATCAATTGGGGGGCGATGAGGCACCAGCCATAGATTGGTCACTCGGCTGGTGCTGAGCCAGTAGTGAAACCGACCCAAATGGGTCGGTTTTTGTGTTTTGGGGACATTCGCCCAAAGGATAAGTCAAACAAGAATAAAAAGGAGATTCATAATCATGAAAGCAAAAGAAAAATGGATCAATAGTTTTTTTCTTAGGGCTGTCGTAGCCTTGGTGGTCCTGGCTCTTTGTGCCGCGCCTATGGTAAGCAGTTCCCTGGTTTATGCCACCGATGGCGGAGGTGCTGATGCTCCGGCTGCTGATGCTCCGGCTGCTGATACTCCGGCTGCTGATGCTCCGGCTGCTGATACTCCGGCTGCTGATACTCCGGCTGCTGATACTCCGGCTGCTGATGCTCCCGCTGCTGACGCTCCCGCTGCTGATACTCCGGCTGCTGATGCTCCCGCTGCTGATGCTCCGGCTGCTGATGCTCCGGCTGCTGACGCTCCGGCTGCTGATGCTCCGGCTGCTGATGCTCCGGCTGCTGATGCTCCGGCTGCTGATGCTCCGGCTGCTGATGCTCCGGCTGCTGACGCTCCGGCTGCTGATGCTCCGGCTGCTGATGCTCCGGCTGCTGATGCTCCGGCTGCTGATGCTCCCGCTGCTGATGCTCCCGCTGCTGACGCTCCGGCTGCTGACGCTCCGGCTGCTGCTGGTGATGATTTCAGCGCTGCTGCCGGTGAAGCTGACGCGGAGCCTGTTGCAGATGACACTGAGAGCGCGGCAGACGATTCTGAAGCTACCGCCGATGACTCCGCAGCCACTAACGAGGAGGTAGCCACCGACGAGGAGGCTGCCAACGACGAGGAGTCACCCAACGATAATGAGGAGGCACTCACTGACGAGGAGGCTGCTACCAATGACGAGGCGGCCAACGATGATGATACCGCCGATGATGCTGAGCTACAGGGCGAGGATGATGAAGAGGTTGCTGATGACGCCGATGCAGATGCTGATGCTGACACAGATGCCGATGCTGATGCAGATGCAGATGCCGAGGCCAGTGACCCAACCGTCCAGACTGACCAGGTTGACTACAGTCCTACTGAGACCCCCGTCATCTCCGGAGCCGGGTTTGCACCCAATAGCGAGGTCACCGTTACCGTAGCTGCTCCTGACGGTACAGTCACCACCTCAACCACGACCACCGATTCCGAGGGTCAGTTCACAACTACCTACCAAGAATCACTGGGTGGAGGGGAATACGATGTGACCGTCACCGACGGAGTCAATACAGCATCCACCATCTTTACAGATGCGTGTGTGTATGTGTATGACGGGACGGGTGATCCTCCTGCGCTGTATGGTTCGATCGCAGATGCTCTTGCCGCCCCCGCTACCCTTGACGGTTATATAGTAGAAGCGTCAGTCGGGATTTTTGATGATACTGTTTTTGTAGACAAGTCTGTGAGCCTGCTCGGTGCCAACGCCGGGGTGTGCGCTGGGGTTGATGCTGGAACCAGAGGGGATGAATCGGTCATTGATAACAGCGCTTTTGTAATCTCAGCTGACGGCGTGACAATTGATGGCTTCCAATTCGATGGCGGCGATGCTTTGTGGGATAGTTGCGTCGTGGCATTGCCAGGCGTTTCCAACCTCACCATCGCTAACAGCGTTTTCGAGGGGTCAGGGGCAAACAATGCCGTAACCCTTATTGGCGCCACCGACACTACCATCAGCTGCAACGATATTTCTGGCTTCACAAACGGTGTCTTTATCGGGGCAGCCGAAGATACCAGTATCGATTACAACAACATTTACGCCAACAACTTCGGAGTCTTTATGACGCTAGCCGAAGATACCACTATCGAGAACAACAACATTTACGCCAACACTTACGGAGTCTTTGGGGTGCTATCCCAAGACACCAGCATCACCAGCAATTCCTTGACTGGCAATTCAGCGGCGTTTGAGTCCTGGTTGAACGAACATACAGAGGTCCACTTCAATATCTTTGCTGCCAATAGCGTTGGGATTTGGAACCACGGTTTCTCGATGCATGATATTAACGCCGAAAACAACTGGTGGGGAGCCAATGATGGGCCGGGTAGTGTTGGCCCCGGGCACGGTGACCCGGTGGAGTATACCACGGAGCCCTTATGCTGTTTGCCGCAGGCAGTCGTGGATTACTCTCCCTGGCTTACTATTGGCGTGACTGCAGACCCAGAGTGTCAAGTACACTTCCCGGGCACAGCCAATCCAGGAACTGTCCCAGCTGATGGCGTGTCAACTTCCGCGATTACCGCCGATATGACCTGGAATAGCAATGGTGAAGATACCTCGGGCGACGGTCATATCCTCGATGGTACCCCAATTGTTTTCACTGCGGTTGACGAAACTGGTGGCAGCAAAACTGCCACGATGTACACTATTGACGGCAAGGCCCATGCCTATGTTTCCAGTCTCATTCCTGGACACGTCGCAGTAACGGGGCAAGCACCGACCGGGATTGACCCAGCCGACCCAGCCTTTGAACAAGCCCAAGACGACACCTGTGTCTTGTTTGTCGATCTAACTCCTGCTTCACCTTTACGGGGAGGAGCCGAACTTGGTCTTGTGCTGGTGATAGATTTGCAAGGCGTAGTCGGAAGGTATCCGGTAACCGCTGATGGCCGTCTCCTGGTTCCTGTGCGAATAAGTAGCCCGGACGGCCTGGTGACACTGGAGTTGCCAGTTGGTTGCCTGGTGCTGAATGCCGATGGCACACCTGCATACAAGAATGATGACCCCGATATACTGTCCATCCAGGCAGCAACACCATTACCACCACCTGGCCAGGAGATAGTCGTTGCCTACGAGTTCCTCCCCTCAGGCATTACCTTCTCTCCGGAAGCCAGTTTGATAATAACATACGAGCCTGACAAACTAGCGGAGGGTAGCCTGGCTATCATTGCCTACTATGATGAAGAGGCAGCCGAATGGATGCCACTGGAGACAGCCGGTTACGTAGCTGCTGGTGAAGTAGTACCGAACACGGTGACCAGCCGCCTTGCCCACATGACCTACTTCGCTGTCCTGGCCAAGCCCGCCTCGACATCCGTTGACAGGCCTAATAATGGCAATAATGGCGACTACTCTGAGTACACGGGAAAGATTCCGACAAGTTAAATGACAAATTTCCACCGTACGCCTGAGGTCGACAGGCAATATGGTAAAGAAAAATAGAAAAGGAGAAAGAAACAATGAAGAAAACAATACTAAGTACACTGCTACTAGCTTTGGCAATGTTTGCCATTGTTGCCCTGTCTGGCTGCGATGGCGGCACCGCAACGGCAGATGCCCACGCGGAAGAGGGTAACCTCTCTGCTGACGCCACAAAGACCTACGACGGGGACGCTTATGCACAGGCTGACGTTGCCCCCGGGGGTTACGTAGACGATTATGCGCCGTTCTGGTCGCGGTGGTTACCCAACCCCTCCGACGCTGACGCCGACGCCACAGCCTGGGCGGACGACAGTGGTGCCGTGGCCGATGCCCATGCGTATGCCGAGGCCGACAACCATAGCAAAGCCGATGCCAAGGCTGATGCGAAGGCTGAGAAGGGTGGTGATGCCGAGGCGAACGCCACGGCCCGCGCTGACCATCGCAGCGATGCCTACGCGGAGGCCGATGGATTTGCCGCCACCGGTGGTTGGGCCGATGCCGATGCCTGGGCTGAGGCCGACAACCACAGCGATGTCGATGCCAGGGCTGATGCTCTTGCCATTGGTCAAGATAGTGATGCTATCGCCAATGCCTATGCTGGAGCCGACCATTGGAGCGATGCCTACGCCGACGCCACAGCCTGGGCCGATAACGATGCCTACGCCAACGCTGACGCTGACGCTATCGCCGACGACTATAGCCTGGCCAACGCTGACGCTGACGCTATCGCCGACGACTATAGCCTGGCCGATGCCGACGCCAACGCCTGGGCCAACAACGATGGCTACGCCAACGCTTACGCTTTCGCTTATGCCTACGGGTATAGCAATGCCGACGCCGACGCCAACGCCTGGGCCAACAACGATGGCTGGGCCGACGCTTACGCTTTCGCTTATGCGTACGATAACAGCGATGCCGACGCCTACGCCGATGCCTGGGCCAACCACTGGGGCGACGCCTACGCTTTCGCTGACGCTACCGCCTTCGACCATAGCCTGGCCGATGCCTACGCCAACGCCTGGGCCAACCACCATGGCTACGCCAACGCTGCCGCTTTCGCTTATGCCTACGGGTATAGCAATGCCGACGCCGACGCCGATGCCTGGGCCAACCACTGGGGCGACGCCGACGCTGACGCTGACGCTCATGCGTCCGATTGGAGCTGGGCCGACGCCGACGCCATAGCCAGGGCCAACCACCATGGCTACGCCTACGCTGACGCTGACGCTTACGCCGACGACGATAGCCTGGCCGATGCCTACGCCGACGCCTGGGCCAACAACGATGGCTACGCCGACGCTTTCGCTGACGCTTATGCCAACTGGGATAGCGATGCCTACGCCGACGCCTGGGCCACGGCCAACCACCAGGGCGATGCCTACGCTTACGCTGACGCTTACGCCACCGACGATAGCCTGGCCGATGCCTACGCCGATGCCTGGGCCAACAACGATGCCTACGCCAACGCTTACGCTGACGCTTACGCCGACGACTATAGCCTGGCCGATGCCGACGCCAATGCCTGGGCCAACAACTGGGGCAACGCCGACGCTTTCGCTGACGCTTATGCCTATTGGGATAGCAATGCCGACGCCGACGCCTGGGCCACGGCCAACCACCATGGCTGGGCCGACGCTGACGCTTTCGCTGATGCCAACCGGGATAGCGATGCCTACGCCTACGCCAACGCCCGGGCCAACAACGATGGCTGGGCCGACGCCGACGCTTTCGCTGACGCCCGCAACTACAGCGATGCCTACGCCGACGCCTGGGCCACGGCCAACAACGATGGCTGGGCCGACGCTTACGCTGACGCTATCGCCTTCGACTATAGCCTGGCCGATGCCGACGCCAACGCCTGGGCCAACAACGATGGCTCGGCCGACGCTGACGCTTTCGCTGACGCCCGCTACTACAGCGATGCCTACGCCTACGCCAACGCCTGGGCCAACAACGATGGCTGGGCCAACGCTTACGCTGACGCTATCGCCGACGACTATAGCCTGGCCGATGCCTACGCCAACGCCTGGGCCGACAACCATGGCTGGGCCGACGCTTACGCTAACGCTTATGCCGATTGGTCTAGCAATGACGGGGCCAACGCCGACGCCATAGCCTGGGCCGACAACTGGGGCAACGCCGACGCTTTCGCTGACGCTTATGCGTACGATAACAGCGATGCCGACGCCTACGCCAACGCCAGGGCCGACAACTATGGCTGGGCCGACGCTTACGCTGACGCTATCGCCGACGACTATAGCCTGGCCGATGCCTACGCCAACGCCTGGGCCGACAACGATGGCTCGGCCAACGCTTACGCTGACGCTAATGCCGATTGGTATAGCAATGACGGGGCCAACGCCGATGCCATAGCCTGGGCCGACAACGATAGCGATGCCAACGCCGACGCTTACGCTAATGCCGATTGGTATAGCGATGCCGACGCCGACGCCAACGCCTGGGCCAACAACTGGGGCAACGCCGACGCTTTCGCTGACGCTTATGCGTACGATAACAGCGATGCCGACGCCTACGCCAACGCCAGGGCCAACTGGTATGGAGATGCCGACGCCAACGCTTTCGCTGACGCCTCGAACCATAGCTATGCCCTTGGCGATGCAGAGGCTACCGCCTGCCTTGGTGGTGATGCTGACGCCATTGCTAACGCTACCGCCATTGACGATAGCCTGGCCTATGCCTACGCTGGTGCCGACGCTGGTCAGTGCTGTGATGGCTGCGGCGAACCTGGTGGTGATGCTGACGCTATTGCTAACGCCACCGCCGACGTTTGGAGCGCTGCCCGCGCTGGTGCTTACGCTAACGCCATTGACCTTGGTAGTAGTGCCGTCGCTGATTCTACTGCGATAGCCGAGTTTGATAGCGGCGCTGTGTCCGATTCTTTCGCTGAAGCGTATTCGGGCGGTGACGCCAACGCGACATCCGTTGCCGTAGGCCGGTGCGGTGGTATTGCCGTAGCTGGTACACCCGCAGTGGACATTCCAGCGCCTACGACGGGCATATCCATGGATGGCGGCTCTTACGCTACCGCCGCGAACGGTGGTAGTGCCGACGCGACAAGCGTTGCCATTGGTGTTTGCGGTGCTGCCGAGTCTGGTGCCTTTGCCTTTGCCAATGATGCCGATGGTGGTAACGCCACCGCAGTATCCACGGCCGTAGGTACCAACGGTGGTTTCGCTAGTAGCGAATCAATAGCTGATGCTACGGGCGCCGCAGGCCTCCCTGCCACTGGTGACCCTCTTGACTTGGCAGTTGTTGCTGGAACGGATGGAGCTGCTGCCGCTTGGGGTGTTGCCGACGAAGCTACCGATACGGCGGCAAGTGGCGCAGTTAGCATCGCTAACGATGGCGCCAGTGCTTTCGCTGATAGCACCGCCGATTCTGCTGGTGGTGCCAATGCAGCTGTTAGCCTGTCGCCGGCGCCGTAACCGGCTTTTCCGTCTAAGGAAGCTTGGGGCGACCCTTTAACACGGGTCGCCCCAATTCTTTTTGTGCCATACCTGTGCTTAACCCGGTAAACGCTGAATGGATAAATCATGCCACCGTTGCCTGGTAGTTGTGCAAAGGACTGTTCTAGTTCGGATAGATGGGTGACGCTTACATGGTGTCACTATCAGCAAAATAATAAACATGTAGTGCAGGGCGATTAAAGATTAAAATGCAAAAAGCAAAATGACAGATTAAAACCCAAAATGTATCGAGGGGTCGGGCTTTACTCAAAACAATTTTTGCATTTCTATTTGTACCTTTGATTTTTGGTTTTTAGCATTTAACTAACACACCCATCAACCGCCCGGGCGGCCTTAAAAGGCCGCACTACATGTTTTAGGTAAGAGTTACGTGCCTACAAGTATGGGGCAGTCACCCTTGGGCAGATGGCTCGCACGGGAACCCATTCTGTCTTTGCGAGCGAAGTGAAACAATCTCGGCATAACCCCTACTGTCTTTGCGAGGAGCCCTGGCGACGAAGCAATCTCGGTGGATGGGGGTGAGTGGGGATGAAACACCTCCCTGCAACCCCACCGAGATTGCCGCGGCACTATGTGCCTCGCAACGACGAGAGGAGAGGCGATGTGTCACTGGTCATATGAACGTGTACAAGGACTTGGTTAACCAGATGCTACTGGTGTACAATTGGTGCCAAGAGCCATGCTGAGCGAGTATTACCTCACTGCTGGTTGAAATGAGAAACCTGGGATAAAGGGATAGGAAAGATGAGAAAACTGTTTATTCTATGGACACTGAGTGTGCTTGTCTTGTTGCCGGTGCCGTTGGCACTTGGCTGCCGGCCTGCAGCAGAGGCAGCGGCCCAGCACAATGACCGCGGCATCGACTTGGGTAAAGAAGGCCGATATACAGAGGCCATTGCAGAGTTTATTATGGCCATTAGGGAAGACCCTGAGCTTGCCGAGGCCTACAGCAATCGGGCGTATGCCTACACGAAGAAGGGGGAGTATGACAAAGCCATAGCTGATTGCGATAAAGCCATTGAGCTGGACGCGAATCTTGCCCTGGCTTACGTCAACCGGGCGTATGCCTACACGAAGAAGGGGGAGTATGACAAAGCCATAGCTGACTGCGATAAAGCCATTGAGCTAAACCCGAATCTTGACTTGGCCTACAGCAATCAGGCGTATGCCTACACGAAGAAGGGGGAGTATGACAAAGCCATAGCTGATTGCGATAAAGCCATCGAGCTAGACCCAGAGTTTGCCCTGGCTTACAGCAATCGGGCGTATGCCTATAATGAGAAGGGTGAGTTCGGCAAAGCCATAGCTGATTGCGATAAAGCCATTGAGCTGGACTCGAATCTTGCCCTGGCTTACAGCAATCGGGCGTATGCCTACACGAAGAAGGGGGAGTATGACAAAGCCATAGCTGATTGCGATAAAGCCATTGAGCTGGATGCGAATCTTGCCCTAGCTTATAGCAGTCGAGCGTATGCCTACACGAAGAAGGGTGAGTTTGACAAAGCCATAGCTGACTGCAATAAGGCCATTGAGATGGTGCCAGAGCTGGCCAAGGCTTACCTCTATCGGGGGTATGCC